>Ga0307476_10000019_pt1 | contig 195316 bp, 166 predicted proteins | sample atmos_gasesECM2C_2_FD_203314 | JGI IMG/M metagenome (GOLD analysis project Ga0307476, IMG submission 203314) | Hardwood forest soil microbial communities from Morgan-Monroe State Forest, Indiana, United States - atmos_gasesECM2C_05 | ecosystem: Environmental > Terrestrial > Soil > Temperate... | reverse complement strand
GTCCTTTCGGGCCGGGCTTCCGACGACGATTCGTTGAGAACAGCAGGCGATACTTTTGCTTGCTCAAGGCTTTGTGAAGGCCTAGCAGTGTCGAGGGCTTCAGTACGATTGCGGACCGGAGCAGACGTGTAGGGCGCACCACGAGCGCCATCAAGCCGGCAAGGATGCGATCTGACGCGGATAGATTCGGCGACCGCTGCCTGGAGCGATTCACGATCAGGAGTTGGTGCTTCAGGAGAAGCGACTCCGCAACTATGGAACGGGCGCCACCAGGTCCGAGTAAGCGGGCCAGGGTAGCGATGAAATGGATGAAAAGAACGACCAGATCGCGCATCACAGAATCGTAGCAGGCCGGCGAAATCCCAAGGAATTATGGCCGAAACAACAATTCGCCAGCCACACGTGAAATCGGACCGGAGTTGGTTGGCTCAGTGACGACAATCGACAAGGGCCTTCCGATGGAAAGGACGAGTGCACCCCAGCCATCCGCAACCGCGCATCCGACGGCTACCTGCGCCAACTACCTTTGCTGAACAGAAGCTGATTTTGCACCAAACCCTGTCCTGAAGCTGGTTTGGCGCATCCTTTGTGTCGGGAGAACTGCGAGGGTAAGCGGGCGGGGATTCTCGCGCTGAAATTCCTCGCAGCCTAAAACGACACCGGCGGGGAAACTGGGTGAAGGCGGTACTTAAGCAGGCGATCAGTAGGCTACGGGAGTCTCCCAGTCAGTACCATGGGGTGTCCTGCTCCTTGCGTTTTTGGCAAGGAGCGGGTGCCGACATCGCGCACGCTGCCGACGTTCTCATTCGCATCGTCATCTACTCCACGTCATTCCGCCCTCAGGGGCTAAAGCCCTCATCTTTCGAGGGCTTTGGTGGCACGACTAAAAGTCGTGCCCTTCCCAAACCTTCTATGGGACCAGTTCCACACTTGCTATACCACGTTTTGCATAAATCGCGGCGTTGAGGGTCACGATGCCCGGAGAAGAGTTGGGGGCGCCCGGCCCTCTACTGCTTCTCTACGCTCACGCGAATGTTCCCGATCGTCTCCGTGCCCGAGGTCCGCGCACTGGTCGCGACGACCGATATTACGTCACCTGCGTTGACCGACACGGTGTGGCTTGTGTCCGAGCAGACCACCGCTGCCGAGGTGGAAGGCGCTCCAATCGTGCAGCCTAGGGCTGTCGCCGTCGGTGCGGTCCGGGTGACGAAGTTCGCCGTTGTGTTCGTATTGTCAGCGACCGTGCCGGTGGCGGACGCGCCGCTAATGTTCCTTCCGCAGTTTGTCGGCAGACTGTGGTCAACGTACGCCACGGCGGTCGCCGTCGAGGAGGAGACCGTGAAGGTTCCGTCGAACAAGCTACCAGCCAGGCTGGTGCAATTTGTGCCCGCGTTATATGTGCCTGCTATACCGGACACCGTGATCGAGTCCCCGGCTGCGAAACTCCCTCCCGGCGACACCGTGAGGGTGACGTTGTCACTGCTGCTCCTGAAGCTGAGCGCACTGATGGTTGCCTGGTTCGGGCCGCTGGTGGCGCTCCATCCCGGGGCGGAAGCGGTGTAGATCGTGAATGTGATGCTGGTCCCGCTGCTGCCCGCCGCTCCCGGGTAAACATGCAGGTTTTTCAGCGTGCCAGGCGAGGTCACCGGGATTCCTATGACTGTCGATGATCCGGTCCCGTTGCTGCAGGTAGTGCCCGAAGCGGTTGTCGGGTCTCCCAGCCCGGCAAAACCGAAGGTGGATCCGTTCGCCGAGGCAGCCACGCCACTGCACCAGCCCGTCAGAATCGTAGGAGTGCTGCTGCCCGTCGTCGCCGAAGGCAACTGCGCTGCGGGAACTTTCCCGGTGGCGTCGAGTGAAGCGACGCCGCTAGGTACTCCGACTGAGGACGTGAACACGTACGAGCCAGCCGGTTGGAAAGCGCTGGGTAAGAAACCTTGCAGCATGAGCGCATTGGTCGCGGGCCCGCCTTGCGTGGCGCTTCCCGCGTAGTCAATTGCCAACTGGGAATTGCCGACGCAGGCAGTGCAGTTCAAGCCAGATGCGTTTACTCCGGTGAGGCCCGCGCCATTGCCAACAAGATTTGTGGCGCTCACCGTGCCGGCGATAGTGTCATTGCCTGTCAGCGTGTTGTTGCCATTGGTGAGTACGACCCCCGGTTCGTTGACGGTTTGCGACATCACGGCAACGCTGGAAGAGTAATCCGGTCCGGCAGGTTTAAAAGTGGCTGTAATCGCGGTTGTCCCGATTCCGAGTGTGAGAGCATCGTCGAAATTCACGGTCGCGGCGCCGCAAACCAACGGCCCCGAAGTGCCAACTGTGCCCAACGAGTTGGACAGGACGACGGTGCCCGTCGGAAAGCCGTTAGATGACGACACGGTGGCGGTGAAAGAAACGGGGAAGCCCGCGCCGACAGGATTTGGGGAGGACACCAGCGAGGCGGTGGTCGCGTTGGGCGAGGCGAAGTGAGTAATGCTGAACACTGTTCCGAGGCTGTTCGCACCTCCGGCGACCGTCGTGCCGTACAAGTTGCCGGAAGTGTCCATAAGCAAATTCCCAAGGGACGGATTAGCCCCGTTGCTGGTGCCTGAGCCTTCGCAGGATGTGCCAAAGATAAGAAGCAAGCTCTCAGTCCAGATGCCGGAGGAATTGCTCAACTCGAACACGGTTCCGCTGCCCTTCGTGCCGCCGGACCCCGTCGTGCCGTACAAGTTGCCCGCGGCATCCATGATGAACCCGCCAATCGGGTACGCCCCATCGCCGCCGGTGTTCGTGAACCTGTACAGCACCTTCTCGGTGTAGGTTCCCGAGGAATTGACCAGCTCAAACACGGTTCCAAAGTTGGTGCCGCCGCCCTGGGTCGTCCCGTACAGGTTGCCGGAAGCATCCATGACCAACCCGGCTAAAGGGTTGGCTCCATCGCCCCCGATGTTCGTGTTCGTGAAGCTGTAAAGCACCTTCTCGGTGTAGGTTCCCGAGGAATTGGCCAGCTCAAAGACGGTTCCTGCGCCGTTCGTGCCACCGCTGTTAGTTGTCCCGTACAGGTTGCCCGCGGCATCCATTATCAACCCGTCATAAGGGTTGGCTCCGTCGCTACCGCCCGCAAGGGTGTAGAGCACTTTCTCGGTGTAGTTTCCCGAGGAATTGACCAGCTCGAAAACGGTTCCAGTGCTGCTGGTGCCACCGCCACTCGTCGTGCCGTACAAGTTGCCCGTGGCATCGATGATCAACCCGGCATAAGGGTTGGCTCCATCGCTTCCACCGGCAAAGCTGTACAACACCTTCTCGGTGTAGGCTCCCGAGGAATTGACCAGCTCAAACACGGTTCCAAAGTTGGTGCCGCCGGCCTCGGTCGTCCCGTACAGGTTGCCCGAAGCGTCCAAGAGCAACGTCCCATAGGGGTTGGCTCCATCGCTGCCACCGGCAAAGCTGTACAACACCTTCTCGGTGTAGGTTCCCGAGGAATTGACTAGCTCGAACACGGTTCCAACGTTACTGGTGCCACCGTTACCCGTCGTGCCGTACAGGTTGCCGGAAGCATCCATGATCAACCCGGGATAGGGGTAGGCTCCATCGCCAGTGGCGCCGAAGCTGTAGACCGTAGAAGCGACCTGGGCCTTGGCCGGTGAGTTCAACAGGCCCAGCGACGTCCCAAGAGACAGAGCCACAACAAGAAGTTTGGCTGCAAGGCGATCCTTCATGAGATTCCCTCCAGCAGAGACTTGCTCCGCATTTAAGTTTGTTAGCGATAAACCCGGTCGAACCGCCAAGACACCGTTTTCAGAACGGAGATGAACCTACCGCCAGCGGCTGGGACCCAAGGCTGCCTCGCAAGGCGTCGATTTCCCCATATCAGCGCCCCTCGACCAGCCCCAAATGCTCCCGAACCGCAACGCCACCGGCTCTCATCTATCTAGAACGTTTTTTCTCAGGGAAATGGCTCAGATACTTGTTCAGGTTTCTTAACCGAAGCTAGCGGCTGCCATATCATTTCGCCCGTCAACAGGCGACGGCCTGAGAACCCGAACCTTGGACTTACCCCACTTGACCAGGAGTTCGGTCAGGGACCTATCAGGCGTAATTCTTCGTATCTCCGTGGCAGCAGCGTCTCCAGGGAGTGGGTGCCCTCGGTGGGCCAGACAAAAAAGCGGGACCGGAGTTTTCGTTCGATCCCGCGGTTGCGTTACTTAGGTCGACCGCCTACACGTTAGCCCGATCGAAGGCCATGAGTTCTGCAGGGCTAGGTCTAGCTCCGAGGCTTGTACCACACATCAACGTCCACGTTGGCTCCGCCCTGAAAAACCGCCGTTCCCGTGTCAGCGTAGAGCCCAAAGGTGATTTTCCATTGGGTGACGACATCATTTGGATCAAATGCCACTCCAGTGAGGATCGGCTCGCCGCTATAGGGCTTCACGACCGCCCAACGCTTCCCATGCGTATCACTTCCCGAGCAGACGACGTGGAATCCAGGTGGTGTATCACCGACCGATAGATCGGATTGAGCGCCTCCACCGGAATTGCTAAATGGGCCGGTTTGATGGTAGGTCCGGTCGATCTTTGCACCCAACGGAGTAAGCAGAGAATGGTCCTGTTTCACATCATCGCCCGGATTTGGTGCGGATGTGGCATACAGTCTGCCGACGTATACGAGGCCGACTGCTGGTGCTGCTGCGGCTGCTGCTGACATATTTCCTCCTTTAATTAATCGAGTAACCTGAATAAGCTATTCGACTCGATCCTTGCCTTGGCCCCGCGTTTGGGGCTCTTATTCACCTAGAACGTGAATTGCCGGCAAATTGGCTCAGGGATCTTTGCGCTGCTCGCTTGACGTGGAAAAGCGCCTTTCATATCATTCGCCCGACAACAGGCGGACGGCCTGAGGAGTGCGGAATTGTCCTATCCCAGGTCTCTCAGCGAACTTCTGACGAAGTGGCCAACTGACGATACCCAGTCCCTCGAGACGCTGCTGCCACGGGCATACGAAGAATTACGCCTGCTCGCTCACCGGTACCTGCGACACCAGCGCCCCGGTCACACTCTGCAAAGCACCGCCCTGGTTCACGAAGCCTACCTTCGCCTGGCGAATCAGGAAGAGTTGAAGTTTCAGAATGAAAGACAATTCTTTGGGTTGGTGGCATTGATCATGCGCCAGGTTCTGGTCGACTATGCCCGAAAGCAAAATACAGGCAAACGTGACGGTGGCCAGCGCATGCCTTTGGAGGATTCGCTCTCCATGCTCGACGGCAAGAGCCTCGAACTGGTGGCCCTCGATGATGCCCTGAATGATCTGGCTCGACTCGACCTGCAGCAGAGTCGCATCGTCGAATTGCGTTTCTTCGGAGGTTTGTCGATTGAAGAAACCGCCGACGTTCTGGAGATTTCCCCGGCCACTGTTAAGAGGCAATGGTCCACCGCCCGGGCCTTTCTGCATCGTGAGATGACGCGAGCCACGGGATGATGACGCCGGAGCGCTGGCAAAGAGTCCGCGACGTGCTCGAACAGGCTCTCGAACTCGCGCCTGAAAAGCGCGCGCGCTTTCTTGATGTCGCCTGCGCCGCCGACCTTTCCTTGCGCAACGAAGTGCAGTCATTTCTCGCTGCCGACGACAGAGCCGCGTCCAGCTTCCTGGAGACTCCCCCGCTGCGCACACCGCTGCTGACAGCGGGGACGAAGCTCGGTGACTACGAAATTGTTTCGCAAGTCGGTGCAGGTGGCATGGGAGTGGTTTATCGAGCTCGGGACTTGCGACTGGGGCGGCCCGTCGCCATCAAGGTGCTGGGCGGGCACCTGTCAGCCGACGCGAACCGGCTCCGCCGATTTGAGCAGGAGGCCCAGTCGGCGGCGGCGCTCAACCATCCCAATATTTTGGCGGTCTATCAGTTGGGAATGTACGAGGGTGCGCCCTACCTGGTCTCAGAGTTGCTTGAAGGCGAGACGCTTCGAGAAGAGTTGAAGCGCGGCCAGTTGAAACAATCTCGAGCCATCGACCTCGCCGAGCAGATTGCCGACGGCTTGAGCGCGGCGCATCAGCGCGGAATCATCCACCGCGATCTGAAACCGGAAAATCTTTATATCACGAAAGAAGGCCGGCTGAAGATTCTGGATTTTGGATTGGCGAAGCTCCTGGAGGAAGGCACAGGCGACGACGAAACATCAGGCACACTCAGCTTCCAGACCAATCCAGGGACCATCGCCGGAACTGTAGGTTACACATCGCCAGAGCAGGTACGCGGCGAGAAGCTGGACGCCCGGACGGACTTGTTTTCCTTTGGGGTTGTTCTATTCGAGATGGCGACTGCGGAAAGGCCATTTGCGGGCGAGACTTCCGGCGTGATCTTTGAGGCGATCCTGAACCGGCAGCCAGTGCCACGAACGCAGCTCAACGCTCGCGTCTCTCCGGAATTCGAACGCATCATCACCAAAGCCCTCGAAAAGGACCGCGAAGTCCGCTACCAGAGTGCAGCCGAAATCCGTGCTGATCTCAAGCGTCTCAAGCGTGACACCGAGTCCGGCCGCAGTGCTTCTTATAAGGCTGCCATCCAACCCGAAAAACCAGGCGGGGCGAGGGCGCGTCGTCTCGTGAAATCAGTGAGTCTGGTTGCTCTGTCATTCCTGGTAATCATCGGAATCTGGCTTGGATATTCTCTCGCGAAATCCGCGCTATCCGCCATACTGACGCGACCTCTCAAGAATCTGCACGCCCAGATCGATCCTCCGCCTCTGACCTCGTTTCGCCTCACTGGGGATAATGCCGGGCCTCCAGTGATCTCGCCCACCGGCACTTTTGTTGCGTTCACGGCAACGGGAAGGGATGGAAAGTCCAAACTTTGGGTTCGGGCTCTGAACTCAGTGGACGCCCGAGCATTGCCGGACACGGATGGCTCGACCTTTCCGTTCTGGTCTGCGGACAGCAACTCGCTCGGTTTTTTCGCCGACGGGAAGTTGAAGGCAATCAACGTAATGATCGGGTCTCCGGTGGTGTTGTGTGAAGCGCCCGATGCACGAGGCGGGTCCTGGGGCGCGAATGGCGAGATCTTGTTTACCCCGACACCTACCTCACCCTTGCTGCGTGTTCCGGCGACAGGGGGCAGCCCCCAGCCGGTTACCAAGTTGGAGGGCGGAAAGTACACCACGCATCGCTGGCCATTTATTCTTCCCGACCAGAGGCATTTTCTCTACTTTGCGGCCAGCCATGAACCGTCCAGGTTCGGCGACAACACGGTCTACTATGGGTCACTGGACGGCCGGGAGAATCGCCCCCTGTTTCATTCGGAGACTAATGCCATATTTAGCGATGGATTCTTGCTGTTTGCAACTGGGGACAGTTTGATGGCGCGAGCCTTCGATTTCACGCAAGGAGAGGTAGCCAGGGAGCCAATCTCGCTGGCCCACAGAGTGATCAATGATTCCGTAACATGGCACGTCGATGTTTCGGCTTCCGACACCGGTATGCTGGTTTATGGAGGAACGGGACCCGGCTCCCGCCAATTGATCTGGTTGGACCGCGGGACCTACATGCAAACCGAGGTCGCTGTCGACGGACTCGCCAAATTGTTTTTGGCACGATTGTCTCCGCAGGGTGAGCGCGCAGTGCTCCAGAAGGACGCGGAGGGCTACGATATTTCTGTGTACGATTTGCGGGACAAGATAACATTGACATCCCTCCCGACGCTCCACAATAACGGTTATCCGATTTGGTCACCGGACGGTAAGTGGATCGCGTATGCTTCCTTACGCGATGATCAATACCACATCTATCGGATGTCCGCGGAGGGCAACGGCGAAGAACAGGAGTTACTCCGGGACGACACACGGATCTTGCCCTTCGACTGGAACGGTAGCAATCTCCTGTATTTTCGTGGCGGCCTGGGCAATGAGTTTGAGTGCCGGATTCTCTCCCTGGAAAATAACCAAACACGCAGACTGCTGGACAATGTCGACTCTTGTAGACTCTCTCCGGACCTCCAATGGCTGGCGTATTCCGCCCGCGAAAACCTCCCGGGTGAAAAACCCCCTGGTTCCTTGAACGTTTTCGTAGTGGGCATCGGAAGCCGACGAGGCAAATATAAAGTCTCGGAGGAGTCTGGGTTTGATCCACAGTGGAGTCAGGATGGGAAAGAGCTCTATTACCTGGAGGAGAGCACTCGGAGGTTTGTGGTTGTGAAGGTCACTTTTTCCAGCGGTGTTCCACGGTTTCACGTGTTAGAGAAAAGCAGTCCTAACATGCTGGCAGAACCGATCTACTCAGTGTCTCCTGACAAGAAGCGCATTCTGATCGAGCGCATCCCCGAGCCAACCGTGGTTGTTATCACGAACTTTGCCGAGGGACTGGAGAAGAAATAATCGGGAGTTAGCGGCCTGATCGAGAGTTCTCCTCGAGAGTTCTCCAGAGGAATACAGCGATTGCGAGGAATCCATTTCACAGTGGAAAATAAAGCAAACCGCGAACGGGCACGCGAGCGTTCTGCATCGCGATAGCCATCTGCTCGATGGGTGCTATCTTGAACTTGATTTGCGGAATCCATACCCGCATTGTAGAAGAAAACCCGGCTGTCAGGCTGGGTTCGGGGAACGGGGATCGAGAGCAATGCTTCACTGGATCATGGGGACGCCGCTCTGTCGCATCGGCTGAACAGTGATCACGCCTGGCGTCTTTCATAACGGGACGGGAGGTGCCATCAGGTCGGCGACCACTATCGTCCCCGAGGCACACCTGGCCTTCACCCTGGTCCGAATGGCGAGAATGCAATCGTCAGATTGACAGCACCCGTATCCGGTGTGTACCGTGTTGCAGCTTACTTCGAAGGTCTTGATTATTTCGGAACCACTACGGATGTTGCCGTGCTTGAGACGCTTCATGACGTAAGCCCCTCAAGCCAGTTAACAGTCTTTGCTGGTAATGTTAATGGATTTAGTGTAAATGGTTACGGATCTTGGGGAACCAGTCCAACACAGTCCTACACTGGGTTACTGTCAGTGCCTCGTGGTGACACAGTGGACTTCACGATAGGAGACGGTACAGATGGCAACTACAACAACGACACCACGGGCCTCCAGGTGCAGATAGACCTCTGCACCACTGGAAGTCTGATACCGCCGAACTGCCTCCGATAATGGCTAGGGTGGTTGGCATGTTTCTTGACTGTAAGGGCAGAAGCAGGTTGTGTGGGACAAGCTACACGACGACGCTCCACCACGATGTCCCCCTTAGGGTCGTCTCAAAAATAAGAACTCACAAGGTATCGGTTCTCTAACATAATCGAATTCCTCACGAGCGTGAACTACTACTCCGAGGGTGATCGGATACGCGGCGAATGGCATGGCAGACTGGCACAGGAATGGGGTCTTTCCGGCGAAGTGCGGGAAGAGCACTGGCTCCGGTGAAGTACAGGGCGATGCGGCGCCCCTGCCCGATGGCCACGGTACCACCTGGATCGCACACCAAGCGCAGCACCCGCAGGCTGGTGCGCACCACCTCGCCTTGCGCCGCCTGCCGGACTAACTCATCGCGCGCCGGTACCGATAGAACGGCGTGCCGCTGCCATACTTTAGTTGTGCGATCATCGCGGCCGCGGTTTCGAGTCGTCCAGTTTCCGTTTCAATCTCGCGTTGGGGTCTTTTCCGCACACGTGTATCAGAGGTAGTTTGTAGTTTTGGATCAACTTTGGAGCAGGCCAAGGATGGCTGGAACTCAGTAACCGCAACCGAAGCAACGACTTAGATGAAATTTGCGCCCGCTTGTAAGGCAGGCGCTCTAACCAGCTGAGCTAACCGCCCATCGCGCCTGTGCGCGACCACACCGTCGTCGCCGGTCGGAATTTGATTTTGAGGGGCATCCGTCGCGAAACGCGCTTTCGCGAGTATACGCGAGGCCTGAAAAAGCGGTCAAACTCAGCATCTGGGAACATGGGGTGCCGTCGCACGAAACGCGTTCCCGCCAACGCTCCTAACTTTGCTGCTGCTAGACTGGCCTCGTGCGCCGCTTAATTGTTAATGCCGATGACTTCGGTTTCACCTCAGGCGTGAACCGAGCAATCTTCGAAGCCCATACAGGCGGCATTGTGACTTCGTCCACGCTGATGGCGAACGGTCCCGCATTCCGCGAGGCTGCGAAACTCGCCAAGAACACTCCACGACTGAGCGTTGGGTGCCACGTTGTGCTCATTGACGGCGAGCCGGTTCTTGAGGCCGAGCAACTCCGTTCTCTCACGACCCGAACTCCGGCGGCACGCTTTCGGGATGGACTCGAGACGTTCGCTGCGCGGGCGATCACCGGACGGATCGACGCCGATGAAATCAAGGCCGAAGCCACGGCGCAGATTCGCAAGATTCAGTCCGTGGGAATCGCGGTCTCGCATTTCGACAGCCATAAGCACACGCACTTGTTCCCTAAGATTCTGCGGCCCCTGCTTCGGGCGGCGGCGGACTGCGGAGTGCGCGCGCTGCGAAATCCGTTCGGACCCCGCCTGCCGTTGCGTTCAAGTTACCTTCTTGCACGTCCGAATCTATGGACCCGCTACGCTGAAGTCCGCGTGCTACGCCGCTTTGCGGGCGCGTTCCGCGACGCAGTGGACCGCAATGGTTTTGCCACACCGGATGGTACCCTGGGCATCGAAGTTACCGGAACGCTCGATGAAACGCTGTTTCATGCGATCGCTCGGAGCATCCCGGACGGCACCTGGGAATTCGTCTGCCACCCTGGCTACAACGATGCGGACCTGCAGCGCGCCAAGACCCGCCTGCGCGAATCGCGGGAGATCGAACTAGATGTCCTCACGTTGCCCTCAGCGCGCGAGCTGCTCTCGCGCGCGGGCATTGAATTGATTTCGTATCACGATCTTGTTCCAAGGTCGTGACGCCTCAGATCGATGAAGGATTCGGGGCAAGTTGTTATCCATTTCACCCACCTCCGGCTTGGGTACTCCCGTAACGTTTGCCGTTAAGCCCAAGTAGTATGATGGTTTACAATTCGACAGTTTTTGTGTGCACACTGGAGGCTTGTTCGCTCATGTCGGCCCAAGGGTCAGCGCCACGTGCGACTTTGGACTTAAAGGTCCGCGTGTGGGGAATGGGTGCGAATGGCCAGCCGTTCTTCCAAAACGCGACGGCGCAGAATATCAGCGCGACCGGCGCGTGTATTTTCGGCATTGAGCCTGAGCTGAAGGTCGGCGATGTCATCGGCGTGCAATACGAAGGCAAGAAAGCCCGCTGCAAGGTCATTTGGGTGGTGGACGCGGGAGCGCTCAAGAAGACTCAGATTGGGGTCCAGTTGGTCGCCGACCAGGAGTGCCCGTGGGCCGCGGTGCTGCCCAACGACATGAAGGTAGAAGAGCGAACGCAGCAGCGCCAGGACAACCGTCGAAAATATGCTCGCCACAAGATTTCGTTCCCTCTTGAGCTGCGCGACGAGCGCGTCAATACACCCTTGCGCGTGAACGCCACCGACATCAGCGGAAATGGTTGTTATGTAGAGACGGTAATGCCGTTGAATGTAGGGACCGCTCTGCGCGTTGATTTTTGGATCGGAGACGACAAGTTCTCTCCCAGCGCCATCGTTCGCACCCGCGACCCGGGAGTCGGAATGGGGATCGAATTTACCGGCATGCCTGAGGACGGCAAGAAGCAGTTTCAGGCCCATCTCGACAAGATGGATCCCGGAATGCAACTCGGCCCGAAAAACGGCGAGTAGGCTGCCGGTCTCGCCCGCCACAAGCGGAAGCCCAAATGCGTGATTTCTTCTGAGGCTGGACGTAATCCCCGGCCGCTTCCGGTGTCAAGCAGGAGTGATCTCGCCGAGATGCTGGGAAAGGTTCTTCAGCGCGCTCTTGTTGCCAGATTCATACCCTCGAATCATATCTGGTCCTACAAACGAGACGATTTGCACTGTGACAGCCAAGTTGGTACCGTCTTTCGTGGGCTCGAACTCGAGCGTCGTCAGCGCAACAGCCAAGAGCTGGTCGTCCGTATCGAGGGTTTCGCTTGAAACGACACGCTGGTTCGCAACGATGTGAAGATAGTGTGTTTCCCCGCGAAATTTTGGATTGCCCTTTGGGCCGCAGCGAAACACGTCTTTGCCACCGACACGGAAATCGGACTCATCGTAGACGAGAACCTCCTCGGAAGGAGCACTCCACCCGGCGCGCGCTGCTGGATCGGCGAATTGGGAGAAAACCCGCTCCACCGGTGCGGAGTATGAATGTTCGAGCATGATTGTTGCGTGTTGTGGCTTATTGTTCACTCGCATCCTCGTGCCCAATGATTCAGGTCAGGTTCTAGTTCGTGCTCCTAGATTTAGACGCGATGGCGCGAAATCCGTTGGCAAGGTTTTTATCAATGGCGCGGGTCCTGCCGCAACATTCAATGAGCGGCATAACATCCACGCGGTACACGGTGCGTGTTGGTTATTCTGGGGCATGGTCCTTCAACCAAGAATTCCGCTTAAGTTGGCGCTTATGGAGCTCTGCGCGGGGCGTTCGTGTAAAATCTGCAACCGTTGAGCCTTCCAGCCATCGAATGGCAAGAGTTACCCGAGGGTGGTCCCTCGCACACATGAAGATTGGAATTACCTGTTATCCCACGTATGGCGGTAGCGGCGTCGTCGCCACCGAACTGGGCCTGGAACTGGCTCAGCGCGGACACGAAATTCATTTCATTTCGTACGCGCAGCCCATCCGGCTGCGGGGCTCAGAACCCAATATTCACTATCACGAGGTCGAGGTTTCGCGGTATCCGCTGTTCGATTATCCTCCGTACGATTTGGCCCTGGCGACCCGCATGGCAGAAGTCGCGCAGCTCTACGACCTCGACTTGCTGCACGTCCACTACGCGATCCCACATTCGGTGAGCGCGCTCCTGGCCCGCCAGATGCTGGCGGTCGGCCCGCGCGGCCGCCGCCTACCCTTCGTCACAACTTTGCACGGCACCGATATCACGCTGGTGGGGCTCGACCGTTCCTATTTGCCCATTACCCGTTACTCGATCGAGCAAAGTGACGGGGTCACCGCCATCTCCAATTATTTGCGCGACCGGACGCTGCGCGTGTTCGACGTGAAGAACCGCATCGAGGTGATTTACAACTCAGTGAATTGCGACGTGTACCACCGCGATCCCAAGGCCATTGCGCCATTGCGCGCTGAGTACGCGCCCAACAACGAACGGCTGCTTGTGCACCTTTCGAATTTTCGGCCCGTGAAGCGGCTTACCGACGTGATTGAAATTTTCGACCGTGTCCACAAAAAGATTCCCTCAAGACTGCTGCTTATCGGAGATGGTCCGGACCGTTCCGTCGCGGAGTGGTTAGCGGTGCAGAAGGGCATTCACGATGATGTCCTGTTTCTAGGCAAGCAAGATCAGATCCAGGAGACGGTGGCCGCGGCGGACATCATGCTGATGCCGAGCGAACTGGAATCCTTTGGACTGGCCGCGCTCGAGGCCATGGCTTGCGAGGTCGTGCCTATTGCCACCCGGGCGGGCGGTGTTCCGGAAGTGATCGAGCACGGAAAAAGTGGCTATCTCGCCGACGTAGGCGATGTCGACACGATGGCGCGTTATGCGCTCGAGTTGCTCAACAACGAGCCGCAACTGCGGCAGATCGGGAAGCAGGCCCGCGCTGCCGCGCAAGAGCGCTTCTGCTCCACCAAGATCGTCAAGCAGTATGAAGATTTTTACCGGCGCGTGCTCGAGCGTTCGGCATAGAAGCCCTCCGGGACCGAACTGGCCGCCTCCACCAGTGGCAACCGGATCCGGATCAAGGTTCCCTTCCCTTCGTGGCTGTCGATGGTCATGCGCGCGGTGTCGCCATAGAGTACTTGCAGGCGCTCCGAGATATTCGCCATACCGATGCCCATTCCCGACCAACTGCTGCTTTCCTCCAGTTGCGCCGCTCCCATGCCCACTCCGTCATCTTCGACCTCAATAACCAGCCGCGAGCCGCTGACGCGGCTGCGCAAGTAGATGCTCCCGCCTTCCACCTTCGGCGATAATCCGTGCTTGATGGAATTTTCCACTAGCGGCTGCAACAACATGCTGGGCACGACCACATCGAGTGACGCGGGATCGAGTTCTTTGACCACGCGCAGTTTGTCCCGTCCGAAGCGGACGACCTCAATGTCGAGATAGTTGTCGATGAATTCGAATTCATCGCGTAAGGGCGCGAAGGCTTCGCTGGTGTTCAGCAGGCGCCGAAGAATCGTCGCCAGCTTGAAAATCACTTCGCGGGCCATGTCCGGGTCGAATCGCACCAGCGATGAGATCGAATTCAGCGTGTTGAACAGAAAGTGAGGATTGACCTGGTTTTGCAATGCCTCCATGCGCGCGCGCAACAGGAGGCGTTCCTGCTCTTCCAGTTTGATCTGGATGCGGACACTGTTGAAGATCTTCAACTCGATCCCAATCGCAACCACGGACGCCGCATAGATGCCCACCTCGAGCCACACATTCCCTGGACTCTCGAGCGCGAAGATGGAGCGCGGAAAATGCCCCGACAGCTCGGTGTGCACGAAGCGCAATCCAACCACCGTCGTGAGGAACATGATCTGCCAGTCAAACAGCCGTGGACGGGGGAGATTGCGACGAATGAGCCGGTAAATGCTGAGATCGATGAAGGGAGAAAACGTCCAGATGTCGTCCTTGTCGCGAGCCATCGTCCGCAACTGGCCCGCGATCAGGCCACACAACACCAGGAACGGTAGGGCAAGCCACTCGCCGTACAACAACGATGGGAAGCCCATCAGCACACCGCCCAACACTCCTGTCCAGCGGCCGCCGATCACACTCAACAGGAGCACGGTCTCAAAGCTAAGATCACCCGCCAGAAAGCTCTTCTGCGCAATCCGGATCCACACGCCCAGCATGATGGGCAGGCCGAACCAGAGCACGAGGTTGATCTTTTGCCGCAGCGTGCGTTCCTCGCGAAACAGCAGGGACTTGAACTCGAGGGATCGCACCAGACTGCTCGACACGGCCGCGGCGACGCCCAGCTTCAACAACAAATGAATCAGGATGAGACGAGATTCCATGAGCTACGTTTCGAGGACCGACGTTTCGAGCAAATTACCTCGATGAAGTGGCAAAGACAAAACTGTAGCACGAAGCAGGGAGATCAATATCCCTTCTGCTTGTCGACGACATACCGCAGCGAGTCGCCCGCGAGATAGCGCCGCAGATTGTCGGAGAATAGCTCTTAATGCCGGTGCCATAGCTTCTCCGTGAGACCGGCCGTGTGAGGAGTAATCAGCAAGTTCTCGGCGCCCCAGAGAGGCGACTCCGCCGGCAGCGGTTCGCGCTCAAACACGTCGAGCGCAGCACCTGCGATCTGCCGTTTGCCTAACGCCTCCACCAGTGCGGCATCATCCACCTGCGGACCGCGTCCGACGTTAATCAGAAAGGCGCTCGGTTTCATTGCCGACAGCCGGGCCGCGTTCATTAGCCCTTGAGTTGCGCCGATCAGCGGCGCGGCCACGACGACATAATCCGATTGACTGAGCAGGTCGTTGAGCTCCGATGGGGAATACACAGCCTCCACACCCTCAGGCCTTCCCTTCTCCACATGTTCGCGCACAGCGATCACCCGCATGCCCAGAGCCGCCGCCATTTGCGCCACGCGCGCGCCAATGCTTCCCACTCCAATCAGGCCCAGGGTTGCGCCGGCGATTTCGCGCAGATGCTGTCCATCTTTCCAGATCGCCTCCTGTCCCCACTCGTGTTTCTGCTGGAAGAGCACCGCTTGCGGAATCTTCTTTGCCAATGCAAAGATCAGCGCCATGACGTGTTCGGCCACTACCGGCCCGTGCACTTCTCGGGAATTGGTGAGTACGACCTTGCTGGCGGTCAATTCCGGAAATAGCAGTTGGTGGACCGCCGCTGTGGGTGCGTGAATCCAGCGCAGGTTGTGCGCAAGAGCAAATTGCTGTGGCCGCAGAGAGATCGTAAAGATGACCTCCGCGTCTTGCAGATGGTTCTCTACACCCTCGTAGCTGTTCAGTTGCACGACCTGCAGTTGGGGGAATTCCTTTCTCAACCGCTCCCCAAACCACGCAGGGACATTCCACAGGTCCAACCGGTGATGCACGACAATCAGCAGATTCATGGTTGCAGTGTTAGGCGAGTACCCGGCGCTATGAGTGGCGAAGCTTGGGGAATCTATCCGTAGGCCAACTCCTTCGCCCGTTGCGCCGCCTTCACCACCGCCTTGATCAGCGTGACGCGCAGCTTCCCTTCTTCCAGTTCCATGATGGCGTCGATGGTGCAGCCCGCGGGGGTGGTGACGGCGTCCTTGAGCAGAGCTGGGTGATCTCCGGTCTCGAGCACCACGCGGGACGCGCCCAGCGTGGTCTGCGCTGCCAGCAGGGTGGCGATATCGCGCGGCAGCCCGACTTTCACGCCCGCTTCTGCCAGGGATTCCAAAATGATGTAGATATAAGCCGGACCGCTGGCCGAGAGTGCGGTCACGGCGTCCATATGCTTCTCGTCCACCACAACTGTTCTTCCAACGACATCGAACATGTGGCAGGCCAGGGAAACGTCATGCGCGGTGGCGTGTTTGCCTTTGCAGATCGCAGTCATGCCGGCTCCCAGCAGGCATGGAGTATTAGGCATAGCGCGAATCACAGGCACCTTCGGGGGCAAGTTCTTTTCGATCATCGACGTGGGCACCGACGCCGCCACCGACACGATCAGCTGCTTTGTTGTGACATGATCGCGGATCTCCCGCACCACGTCCTCGACCACTTGCGGTTTCACGCCGATCACGATGATGTCGGCGCCGTTCACGGCTTCGGCATTATTAGTCCCAACTTTCACTTTGACTCTTGCCGCCACTGCCCTGGCCCGGTCTGCATGCGCCACGGTGGCCCATGTTGTTTTCGCCGAGAGCAGACCATTTTTCACGAGAGCCTGCAGGATGATGCCTCCCATCTTGCCCGCGCCCAGAAACGCCACTTTCTTCCCCGCCAGTTCATTCGCCATATCTTGTCTGCCAGCTTCCTCTGTGCCCAATGTGATTAGCTCGTCTTCCGCCGCTGCATCCAATTCCAGGCCGTGGCCACATCCTCGCGCAGCCCGCGGGTGGCCTTCCACCCGAGCAGTGCCTGCACCTTGGCCGGATTCGCCACCAATCTCGGAGGATCTCCCGCCCGCCGGGGCACGACCTTGTGCGGCACAGGCTTGCCCGTCACTTCTTCAACGGCGGAAATTACTTGCTGCACGGAGTACCCGCTTCCGGTGCCAACGTTCACAGCAAAACTTCCCTTGCCCGCCGCCAGGTGCTCCAGGGCTCTTACATGCGCGCTGGCCAGATCATTGACGTGAATATAGTCACGGACGCAGGTTCCATCCGGCGTCGGATAGTCCGACCCAAACACCTGCAGCTCCGGACCCGTTCCCGCCGCTGCGCGCAATGCCAGTGGAATCAGGTGCGTCTCCGGATTGTGCAGTTCGCCGATTTCTCCGCTCTCATCCGCCCCGGCGGCGTTGAAGTAGCGCAAGCTGGCGTAGCGGAACTCGTAAGCGCGGTCGTAGGCCTCCAAGGCTTGCTCGAAGAACAACTTCGAAACTCCGTACGGATTTACCGGTTGCCGGGGAGTGTCTTCTTCGATGGGTACTTTGGCCGGCTCACCGTACACCGCGCACGTGGAGGAAAAGATGACCTTCTTTACTCCCGCTTCGAGGGCCGCGTTCAGCAGCGAAAGACCACCCTCGACGTTGTTTCGAAAATACTTTTTGGGATTCGTTACCGACTCCCCGACGTAAGCATGCGCGGCGAAGTGCATGATTGCGTCGGCGCGCCGCATCGGCGTGGCCAGCGCAGACGCATCCAGCATGTCAGCTTTGATCAGTTCGAACCCCGCAGCAAGAGACTCATATCCGGTGCTGAGGTTGTCGAACACGATTACGTCATGCCGGGCCTGCTTCAGCGCCCGGGCCGTGTGGCTTCCGATGTATCCTGCTCCTCCGACGACCAGGACAACCATGTTCCATCCTTTCCGCTCGAGTATTACACTAGTGCCCTCAGGGGCTGTGAATCCGCCGGGTCGTAGACAACATTTAGCCGGTGACAAAACGCACAGCGATTATACGGGCTGCGCCGTCGCGCCGCCTTGATGTGGGGTGAGCAATGACTGAAGAACTTGCCGATAAGAAATGCGTGCCCTGCCGCGGTGGCCTTCCGCCCCTCATCGGTGCGGAATTGGCGGTGTTACACCACAAGGTACCGGAATGGATCGTCGAACGGGAACATCACATCCATCGCGAGTTCCATTTTCCAGATTTCAAGCAGGCCCTGGACTTTGTGAATCGTGTGGGGGCTGTTGCCGAAGAGCAAGGACATCATCCCGACATTCTGCTGGCGTGGGGCAAGGCCGACATCACTTTGTGGACGCACAAGATTGACGGCCTGTCCGAAAGCGACTTCATCATGGCCGCGAAGATCGACCGGCTAGCCAACGAATTGTGATCCCGTCAGGCAAAGCTCTCAGGAAACAGATTCGGCCGCCCGGATTCTCGCCGCCCGCAGCGACAGGAACAACAGCATCGCGGGAAGCAGCATGATCGCCCCCGTGCCGGTGGCCACGGTTCGTGCTGAGTACCCCGCGTCGAGGAAGACTCCAGCCAGATAGGCAGTGATCGCAAACGAAAGGCTTCCCAGGCCTAGATCTGCCGCAAAAACGCGACCGCGAAAGCGATCCTCGGTGTGAAGCTGCAGCAACGTAGTCGAGAAGACCCAGACAGTAGAGCCTCCGGCATGGGCCAGCATGGCGCATACCGCGGCCATCCACACGCTGCGGCTGGCCCCAAGCACGGCGTAGCCGGCGGAAATTGTGAGGTAGCCGAGCAGAATCCCGAGTCGCAACCGGCCGTCGTTACTCCCGGCCCACCGTGCCGACACGATCGGCCCTACCAGCGCTCCGATTCCGCGTCCGCCCAGGAGGATGCTCATGCCGAGCATGGCTCCGCCCGCCGGGTTAATGCCCGGTCGATGAATTGCAAACTCACGGGCCCCCATCACGGTGAAGATCACCCAACTGGGTCCCACCATCAGCTCTCCTGCCTTCGAAAGAACTGTAGGCAAGAGAGTGGGATGGCTGCGAATGTAGCGAATCCCCTCCAGCACTGGAGAAAAGTCGACCAGATCGCGAGCGCGCAAGGGAGCGGCGGATTCGGCATGCGGTTCGGCGAACCGCATGCCGCCGATCAGTGCCGCCGACGTGAGAAACGATAGAGCGTTGAGAATGAAGACCGCGTCACGCCCGAAGAATGCAGCCACAACTCCACCAACTGAGGCTCCGATCATCAGGTTAACCGACCAGGTCGCGGATGAAAGCGTATTTGCAACCAGCACTTCGCCTTCGCTCGCAATATTTGGGATGACAGCGCTGCGCCCGGGTTCGAAGAACGCGGTCATCGTAGTTTCACCGACCAGCAACGGGTACACCAGCCACACCATCGAGCGCGAACGCACAAACAACATGGCCAGCACGACTCCGAAGCGAACGAGGTCGGCCGCAATCATTACGTGCTTGCGCCGCAACCTGTCATTCACCACGCCCGCTGTCGGCCCCACGAGGGTCTGCGGTATGACCTGCAGAACCAATGCCAGCGCTACGGATCCCGCGTGCCCGGTCAGCTGCAGCAGCAGCGTGTAGATGGCAAGCGTGTAGAACCAATCTCCAATCTCGCTCACGATCTGCGCCAGCCAAAGGCGACGAAAATTGCGGTTCGCTCCCACCAGCCGCACGTAGGAGGCTAGCGAAATCGAGGCGGTGCCGTGTTCTGGTTCGGGTTCCATGCGACTGCCTAGGGTACTCGCTGCGGCGAGGCAGGGCAAAGGTGCCAGCAGCGCTGTTGACTGCACCTCCGCGAACGGCCTACCATGCCCGCGCCGTCGTTTGACAGAACTTCCGCCAACCGATGCGGGTTGCCCTCGTCCCAACGACGGTCCCTAGTCAAGCAGGAGGCAATCATGAAGCGTGTTTCTCACTTAGCCGTGGTTCTGGTTCTCGGTGCACTCGCCTTTGCGCAGAGCAACCAAGTCGCCCCCAACGAGAACCTCGTGGCTGAGGGAATCCCGAAAATTCCTGTGTCGCTGGCGGAATCGGTTGGACGTTACAGCGAGTTTCGCAGCGCCTTTTTTGTGGGCTGGCATCCGACGCGGCGCGAGATGCTGATTGAGACTCGGTTTGCCGACACTTATCAGGTTCATCAGGTGAAGTTCCCTGGCGGCGCGCGCACGCAGCTGACTTTCTTCCCCGATCGAATCGCGGGAGCCAGGTATCAGCCCGGCGGCGGTGACTCCTTCATGTTCGGAAAAGACGTCGGAGGATCAGAGTTCTACCAGATTTACCGCTACGACCTCGCTAGTGGAGACATCACTTTGCTGACCGACGGCAAGTCGCGCAACACAAGTTCTCGCTGGTCCTATCAGGGAGATCGAATCGCCTACGCTTCGACCAAGCGCACGGGCAACGATGTGGACATCTGGGTGGTGAATGCCTCCGATCCGGCCAGCGGACGTATGATCGCGCAGATGGAGGGCGGAGGATGGGGAGTCGCCGACTGGTCGCCCGACGGGAAACAACTCCTGGTTACCAACGAGGTTTCCGCTGCGGAATCCTACGTCTGGCTGCTGGATGTGGCTTCGGGCAAGAAGGAGCTGCTCAGTCCAAAGTCAGGATCCGGGACCGCGGCCTACAGCAACGCGCTCTTCTCCAAGGACGCAAAAGGCGTCTATATGACCAGTGACGAAGGCTCCGAATTTCAGCACATGGTCTATCTGGATCTGGCCAGTCACAAGACAACGGTCCTGACGCCAGACCTGCAGTGGGACGTCGACGAGTTGGACCTATCCCAGGATGGCCGCTGGATGGCCTTCGATGCCAACCAAGATGGGATCAGCGCGCTGCACGTTCTCGATACAAAAACCGGAAAAGAGGTTCCGGTGCCCAAGTTGCCAGTCGGCGTGATCTCCGGAGTCCAATGGCGTGACCACAGCCGCGAGTTGGCGTTCAGCCTCAGTACAGCGCGCCAGCCCGATGATGTCTATTCGGTAGACATGGCTTCTGGCAAGGTCGAGCGCTGGACCTTTAGCGAAACAGGAGGGCTCAACACCTCCGGATTCTCCGAGCCCCAGCTGATCCACTGGAAATCATGGGATGACCGTTCTATCTCGGGCTTTCTCTTCCGTCCTCCGGCTAAGTATGCGGGCAAGCATCCCGTGATCATCGACATTCACGGTGGTCCGGAGGGCCAGACCCGTCCCCACTTCGCCGGCCGCAACAACTACTACACCAGCGAACTAGGCATCGCCATGATCTTTCCCAACGTGCGCGGATCGACCGGTTACGGCAAGACCTTTCAGAAGCTGGATAACGGATTTGGACGCGAGGGCTCTTACAAGGACATCAATTCCCTGCTCGACTGGATTCAAACCCAGCCTGATCTTGATGCAAGCCGGGTCATGATTACCGGCGGCAGCTATGGCGGCTTCATGACGCTGGCCGTTGCCACCAACTACAACGACCGCATCTGTTGCTCGGTCGACGTGGTCGGCCCTTCGAATCTCGTGACCTTCCTCGAGCACACCTCCGGATACCGCAAAGACCTCAGACGCGCGGAGTACGGGGACGAGCGCGATCCCAAGATGCGCGAGTTTCTGGAGCGGATCGCGCCGGCCAACCAGGCCCAGAACATTACCAAGCCGCTGTTTGTGATTGCGGGGCAGAACGATCCGCGAGTTCCGGCGAGCGAGTCCGCGCAAATGGTCGAAGTCGTGCGCAAGAACGGCACCCCGGTCTGGTGGTTACTCGGTAAAGACGAAGGCCACGGCTTCGCCAAGAAAAAGAATGCCGACTTTCAGTTCTACGCTACCGTGGAGTTCGTCAAAGAGTATTTGCTGAAGTGACCAACTAGGGCTGCAGTTTCACTTTCAAGTCCGCAGCAATCTGCCGGCCGTGGAAGCGCCCGTTCTCGATGAAGATTTCGTTGGTGCGCGATCCGGCAACAATCACGCCCGCAACGTAGATGCCCTTCACATTGCTCTCGAGGGAAACGGGATCGCACACCGGCCGGCATTGCTGTTCCGACAGCTCAATTCCCATGCTGCGCAAAAAGTCGTAGTCGGGATGGTAGCCGATCAGGGCCAGCACAAAATCATTCTTCAGCCGGATCGGACCGCTAGGCGTATTCAGCACAACGTGGTCAATCCCGATTTCTTGCACCCAGCTGTTGAAGTAGGCCTCGATTTCCTCATTCTTGATGCGGTTTTCCAGATCAGGCTTGATCCAATATTTGACGTGATGATGGAGCTGCGGTTCGCGGTGCACCAGGGTTACCCGCGCACCGTGCCGCCACAAGTCGAGGGCAGCGATGGCCGCGGAATTCTTGCCTCCGATCACCACGACGTCGGCGTCGTAGTAGGGATGAGGCTCAGCATAGTAGTGCGAGACCTTGGGCAGTTCTTCGCCCGCAATACCCAGCTGGTTCGCCAGATCGTAGTAGCCAGTGGAAACGATGACCTTCTTCGCCCGGTAGTCGTGCGGCCGTCCGGCGCGGTCGGTAGCGGTGATGGTGAAATCTCCATCTTCGCCCAAGACAGTCTTGACCCATTCGTACTGGCGGAGGTCGAGCTTATAGTACTCGGCCACTTTGCGGTAATACTCGAGCGCCTCTTCACGGGTAGGCTTCTGCAGTGCCGTGGTGAACGGGATATCGCCGATCTCAAGCAATTCCGGCGTCGTGAAAAACACCATGTTCGCGGGATAGTGAAACAGCGAGTTCACCAGGCATCCCTTGTCGACGACGATAACCTTGAGCCCGATCTTTTGCGCCTCGATGGCGCAAGCTAACCCCGTCGGCCCGGCCCCGATGACAAGCACGTCGGTGCGCATCTCCGGGCGAGGTTTGGCCTGGGTCTTGGGCAGAGTGAGGATATCTTCGTCGGTGAGAAATTCGGGCATCTGAGCGGAGTCCCAGGAGGCGCACGCATTTGGCCTGCACCTCGGAAACCGTTGATTCTAGCATGCAGGAATTTGGGAAAAGTGGCATCACGGAGTGGGCAGGGGTCCCGGCGTTATAATCTCCGGTTGCTCTCATTCCTTCGCTCGACTCAGGAGCCGTCATGTCCACTCTTACTGATCCTAAAATCGCCGAACCGGCCACGCGCACGCGCATCGAATCCGACAGCATGGGGAAGATCGAAGTTCCGGCGAATGTTTACTGGGGTGCCCAAACACAGCGCTCTCTGCTTCATTTCAACATTGGACGCGACACCATGCCGCCCGAGCTGATTCGCGCCTTCGGCATACTCAAAAAAGCCTGCGCGCTGGTGAATCAGGATCTGGGCAAGCTTGCCGCCGACAAAGCGAAGCTGATCGTGCGAGCGGCCGACGAAGTCATCGCCGGCAAACTGCACGATCAGTTCCCGCTGCGCATCTGGCAAACCGGCAGCGGCACGCAGACCAACATGAACGTCAACGAGGTCATCTCGAACCGTGCCATCGAAATCGCCGGCGGCGAGATGGGATCGAAGAAGCCGGTGCATCCCAACGACCACGTGAACATGTCGCAGTCGTCGAACGACACCTTTCCGGCGGCGATGCACATTGCGGCTGCCGATCGCGTGAAGAACGCCCTGATTCCCGCCGTCAAGACCGTCCACGACGCGATCGCCGCCAAGGCGAAGGAATTTCACGACGTGGTCAAGATCGGGCGCACGCACTTGCAAGACGCCGTCCCCCTAACGATCGGGCAGGAATTCGGCGGATGGGCCAGCCTGCTCGAACGCGATATCCACCGACTGGAGCAGGTGCTCGAAGGGCTCTATGATCTCGCCATCGGTGGAACAGCGGTCGGCACCGGGCTGAACACGCATCCCGAGTTTGCCGAGCGCGCCGCCAAAAAGATCGCCGAACTGACCGGACTTCCCTTCCGCTCGCATGGCAACAAGTTCGCGGCGCTATCAGCTCACGACGAGATCGTATTCGCGCAAGGCGCGATGGAAACGCTGGCCGCCTCCTTCATGAAGATCTCCAACGATATCCGCTGGCTGGCTTCTGGTCCGCGCTGCGGCTTGGGTGAACTTTCGATCCCTGAGAATGAGCCGGGGTCATCCATCATGCCGGGCAAGGTCAACCCCACACAATGTGAAGCCATGACCATGGTCTGCGTGCAGGTTCACGGAGCGACTGCGGCGGTTGGCTTCGGCGGCTCGCAGGGTAATTTCGAGCTCAACGTGTTCAAGCCCGTGATCATCTACAACTTCCTGCACTCGGCCACGCTGATCACCGACGCCTGCCACGGGTACGTCGAGTACATGATCAAAGGCATCGAGGTCGACCGCGCCAAGGTCGACTGGTATGTGAAGAATTCCTTGATGTTGGTCACCGCGCTAGCCCCAAAGGTGGGATACGACAAAGCCGCTCAGATCGCGCACACGGCGCACGTCGATCACTCGAGTCTGCGCGAAGCGGCGGTGAAGTTGGGACATCTCACCGGCGAGGAATTCGATGAACTCGTTAGGCCGGAGAAGATGACGCACCCGTAAGCTGATTGAACGGCCTCTACGGTTGGGCGAGTCCCAATAGCGCGATCAAGCGGTCATGTATCGCCTTCAAGACTTCAGCCGGCGCTGTCTCGACGTATTTCGCTTTCCGTGTGTGCCAATCGAGATTTCGTACAGCATCGGCAAGAGCAACTCCAGCGGTCTTCATCTGGCTTGGAAGCTGAACTTCGAAGGGATAGCCTTTTGCCTGGTTTGTGACGGGAACTACCACCGCCAAACTGGTTTTGCCGTTGTACGCGGTCGGAGACAAGACGATCGCGGGACGCCAGCCACCCTGCTCATGTCCCGCAGCAGGATCCAAGTCGAGTTTGACAACGTGGCCGGGATCGGGGATGTAGCGCACGTTACCAGACCTCGTTGCCGACGGGCTTGCCCCAGTGAATCTCTTTGTGACGGTTCTCGGGAGTGATCGCCGCCACTAGGGACTCCAGCGTAGTCTTGGGATTAATCGGCTGCACGGCGAGGCGCCCATTCTCCAACATCAGCTCGACTTCGTCGCCTTCCCTGATCTGCAGCGCGTCCAGCATGGCTCGGGGAATTCGAATAGCCGGGCTGTTGCCCCAGCCGGCAATCTGCGTTCGCGTGGATTCTAGACGGTGAGTGACCTCAACCATACCCCGCTTTTTCAGTTCTCCGAGGTGGTACCGGATGCTGCCCTTTACGCCCCCGTTCTTTTTCGCCCATTCATTGAGAAGGGCGATGTACCTGCCATCTCTGTCGACCATCGGAGCAAGTTCTTCAACCGTAGCCGGAGTCGAATAATTTGCCAGAACTTCGACCACCAAGGCTCTTTGTCCTTTGAATTTCGCGTCCCTCAACTTCGGCGTTTTTGAGTACATCCTTTTCAAGGGGCGACCTCCCACTCATGCCTGTCGTGCGCTCAGCATGATTATACATATGTGTATATCAATATCAAGATATCCTTATATGAATATCTCTGTTCGACTGTTCCGCTTCCCTTGCTGGCCACACTTCGAACCTCTTCGACGTAGTCGTAATCACTATCACGCTGACCAGCACCAGCAGCGTCCCCGCGATCGTCCGCGGAGCGAGCCCCTCTCCACCCAGGAAATAGCCGATCACGACCGCAACTACCGGATTCACGTACGCATAAGTTCCCACCTTTGTTGGCGATTCGTGATGGATCAACCAGACATAGGCGGTGAAAGCGACGATGGATCCGGCAACGATCAAGTAGGCCAGGGCAAGCCATGCGCCGAGCGATACGGCTTGAATACGGAACCCGCGAAACTCTCCCAACAGGGCCGCGGTCAGCGTGAGCAGCACGCCTCCGGCGAGCATCTGCGCGCCCGAACTCATGGCTTTGGCCGACGGCAGCGGCAGCTTGCGGCTGAGCGAAGCGGCCACCGACCAACTCACGGCCGCGACAATCAACGCGAACGCGCCTGCGGTGTCCACCGGAGCCTCACCGGGGCTCACGGAGCGTCCCACCAGAACCGCCACGCCGGCGATGCCGACCAGGAGCGCGAAACTTAGTCGCGCGGTCAGAGGCTGCGTGCGCAGGAAAACGATCTCGCCCAGCGCCATGAATACCGGGATCGTCGCCATCATCACCGCCGCGATTCCCGACGGCACCCGCCGCTCCGCCCAGAACAGTAGCCCGTAATCAAAAACGAAAATCAGGAGCGCAAGCAGTGAGGCCCCGCCCCACTCACGTGCCGTCGGCGAGGGCGTCCCCCGCGCCCGCATCCAGACGTAGAGAACGATTCCCGCTACCACGAAGCGCATCGCCGCCAGAAGAAATGGAGGCACCTCGCGGACGCCCACCCGGATCGCAAGAAACGTGGATCCCCACACGAAATAAATAATGGCGAAGGCGAGGAGAACTTTCCACGAGCGCGGTTGCGTTGTCGCTTCCATGTGCCAATTCCGACGAAGGACGCCAAGTCCTCCGAGCCTGATTAGATCACTCGGCCGTTGCGCAGGACGCGGATTTCCCGCATTAAAAGATTTTATGAGGTTATAAACAGCGACCGTCGCGGAATACTAACCGAGTTCGGCGCTTTCTCTGCCGAAGAGACGACTTACTTCTTGAGCAGGCTAGTATGGCTGGCGACGCACTGCCACTTGCCGGTATCGAAGATCCAGGTATCGGTAAACCGTCCCACATGCTCGTAGGGCTTGCCCTGAAAGGTGCCCTGCGTGTGATAGGTGCCGGTGATCACCGCGGCGTCGCCGAAGAAGTTCATCTTGACGTCGCTAATGGTGGCGAGGCTGGGCTTGAAGCGGGGATCTTTGATGTCGGCCAGGAATCTCTGCTTGTCACTGACGTCGCCGTCCCACTCGGTGTTCACGAAACGGCTCGAAACCAGGGCGTCGAGCGCCGCCGAGTCGCGGTTCACCTGGGCTTCGTTCCACATACGCTCCAGGATGGTCAATTTGGTCTCACGGGGATCGGCCTGCTGGGCGGCGAGTCCCACCGATCCTATCGCCAGAGCTAGACAGTAACAACCGAGGGTGCGGATCATGACGTACACGCTCGCCGGCATCCCCACGTGAGGGCGAACGTTGCGAAAACATAGCAGGGCGGAGTTGGACAGCGCCACCCAAATATACCGGCGAGAGTTACGAACGTCATGGGTAGAGACGTTGCTTGCAACGTCTCTCTCTCCATCATCGGAAATGCTGCAGGCAAGACGTAACAAGCTACGTCTCTACGAAACCTCAGAACGCCCAGCGCAGTAGGGTCGCGCCTATGGTGAAGCCGGCGCCGACCGAGGCCAGCATCACCAGACTTCCCTTCTTCAGTTTGCCTTCGTCGACGGCAGTCCCCATGGCCAGCGGGATCGTTCCAGCGGTGGTGTTGCCGTAGCGCTCAATGTTGACGATCACCGCCTCGGGCCGCAAGCCCAGGCGATCCGCGGTGGCGCTGATGATCCGCAGGTTGGCCTGGTGGGGGATGAACGCGTCGATGTCGGACCCCTTCAGCCCGTTGCGGGCCAGCAATTTTTCGCAGGCCTCAGTCTGCTTGCGCACCGCGAACTTGAACACCTGCTGTCCATCCTGGTGGACGTAGTGCATCTTCTTTGCGATGGTTTCCTTCGAAGACGGATTCAGGCTCCCTCCACCGGGCATGTACAGGAACTGCCCCCCCGAACCGTCGACTTCGTGGATGAAGTCGATCAGCCCAACGGAGTCGTCTTCGGCAGGTTCCAGAACTACCGCGCCCGCGCCGTCTCCGAAAATCACGCAGGTGGCGCGGTCGGTATAGTCGATGATCGACGACATCACATCTGATCCGATCACCAGCACCCGCTTATGGGCGCCGGTGGCGATGAATTGCGCCCCCGTCTGCAGGGAGTAGAGGAACGCCGAGCACGCGCCGGAAAGATCGAATCCCCAGGCTCCCTTGGCGCCAAGCTTGTTCTGGACCAGGCAGGCGGTCGAAGGAAAAAACATGTCCGGGGTAACCGTACCCACGATGATGGCTTCGATGTCGGTCGGCATGAGGCCGCGCTGAGCTAGGGCTTTCTTCGCCGCCTCGACAGCAAGGTCGCTGGTGGCCACCCCTTTGTCCGCGAGGTGGCGCTCGCGAATCCCGACGCGGGTCATAATCCAGTCGTTGGTGGTGTCGACCATCTTTTCCAAGTCGGCGTTCGTGAGCAGACGGGGCGGCACATAGGTGCCAAGTGCGCTGATCTTGGCGCGGATCGGTTTGGTCAATGATGTCTCCCTGAGACCTATGTTGTCTGTAAAACTCAGTATTTTGAAGGATCGGCGCCAGAAAGTCTAACCGCGGTGGCGCATAGCCTCTGGCTCAGATGACGACAATCGTGATCCCCTCATTCCCGCGGCTAAGATCGGGATCGCTTTTGAGTTCAGGCCGCGACTGCAGCAGACGCCAAGCTGCATCATCGGACTTCGCCCAGTTCTCTCCGAAGATGCAGCCGTGAATCTGCCCGGCCTCCGCCAGTTCGTACAACCGCTTCTGCACGGCGATGCGAATATCGCCGCCAGTCCCGCTGGAACCGTAACCGTGGATGATCTTGAGCACCGGGATTCGCTGATGGCGAACCAGCGCCAACTCATGATCGAGGCGCTGCAACGCCTCATGGACCGAAGGCCGATCGGACTTGAGGTTGACCGTTTTGATTTGGAAGCCTCAGCACAGTCGCTGGTGGCTAATTACGATTTCGACCACGGGCGACGGCCTCCCTTGCTTCCTTGTCCGCGGTCCGCCGCCTTTCAGTCTCGCGCTTATCCCATAGCTGCTTCCCTTTAGCTAGGGCTATTTCAACTTTTACTTTACCGTTCTTGAAGTACAGGCGCGTCGGAATCAGCGTCAGGCCCTTCTGCTGCGTTTTGCCGATCAGCTTGCGGATTTCTTCGCGGTGCATCAGCAGCTTGCGAGTACGCAAGGGAGCATGGTTGTGAATGTTGCCGTGCTCGTAGGGTCCGATGTGGGCATTCAGCAGCCAGATCTCGTTGTCCTTAACCAGGCCGTACGAGTCCTTCAGGTTCGCCAGGCCACCCCGAATGGATTTGACCTCGGTCCCCGTCAGAGCCACCCCGGCCTCAAATTTTTCCAGCAAGAAGTAGTTGTGCGAAGCGATCCTATTGACGGCAGCATCGCGCTGGCCGCTGGCTGTGGGATCACGGCGGGGGGCTTTCTCTGCGTTCGGCTTGGTCTGGTGCGTGGTTTGCCGGGGCATGGAGTGAATTTAATCTTAACAGGAGGCGGTAACATCAAGACTTCGCCGGACCTCTGATCTGGGGCTGCTCGGGTGCCGCGGCTGAGGTCTGAGATGCGAAGTCCGGGCCTCCCCGCTAGTCTTACGACTAAAGAGTGTAACCTCTGCGTGGGCAAGCAGTTCGGGAGCCCGGAAGGGCGATGCTATAATCGCGACCATTAAGCCTTTTTTTGCATCGCGTAGACTCCCTGCCCCGAAAAACGCAGGTTCGAAGCGGGGCGGTTTGCGTGGCAGTCTGTTCGTCGAACTGAGACTGCAGCGGTAATGTTTGAGGATCATCTGTGAGGATTATCGAATGAGACGCCTGATGCGTCCGGCAGGATTGTTGCTGCTGGTCGCGGTTGTTGCCCTCCCCGCCCTCGCTGACAAGGCCAAAGATCTCTATCTCAAGGGCCAAGACGCTGAGGCTCGCCAGAACTACGAGGCAGCCTTCGATTTTTTCAAGCAATGCTACGACCTCAAACCGAAGGATTTGCGCTATCGGGCTGCCTTTGAGCGGTCCCGGTTTGAAGCCGCTGCCGCGGTGGTGCACCGCGGACAGTTGCTGCGCGATGATGGCAAGCTCGACGAAGCTGTGGCGGAGTTCCGGAAAGCGCTGACGATCGATCCATCGTTGTTCATCGCCAAGCAGGAACTCACTCGTACGCTGAAGATGGTCAATGACAAGACGAATCCTCCGCCGCAGGCCGCCGGACCGCCCAGCAGCCTGGAGCGAAGAGTTCGCGAGGCGCGCGGGCCGATCGAACTGGCGCCCATCTCGACTGTTCCCATCAGCGTCAAGCTGACCGATAAATCCGACATCGTCTACCGCACGATCGGGCAATTGGCCGGGATCAATGTCCTGTTCGATCCCGACTATGTCCCGAAGCCAATCAAGGTGGAGTTGAACGGAGTTACGCTGGAAGATGCGCTGCAAATTACCGCACTGGAGTCTAAAACCTTCTGGCGCCCGGTCACCCTCAACACGATTTTCGTTGCGCAAGACAATCCTGCAAAGCGCAAGGAACTGGAACAGAGCGTCCTAAAAACTTTTTATCTTTCCAATATTTCTCAGCCCACCGAATTGCAGGACGTGGTGAACGCGATCCGTTCCGTATTGGATGTGCAGCGGGTGCAGCAGTTGCTCTCTCAGAACGCCCTGGTTGTGCGTGGCACACCTGATCAGATCGCACTGGCAGAAAAGTTGGTCGACGACCTGGACAAAGCGCGTCCGGAAGTGATCATTGATATCGCGGTGATGCAGGTCAGCAAGGACCGTTCGCGCACCCTGGGCCTGAACCCTCCCACGAGCGCCACGGTCACGCTGCAAAGCAATATCAACAATACGACCACCACCACGACCACCAATACCAACGGCACGACCACGCCCACTTCAGGCACCACCGACCAAGGCATCAACCTCAACAACCTGGGCAACCTCAATGCCACGAACTTTCAGGTCACGATACCGTCCGCCAATCTTTCGGCGGTGATGGGCCAGAGCGATACGAAACTCATCCAGAATCCGCAGATTCGCGCGCTCGATGGCCAGAAAGCATCCCTGAAGATCGGCGATCGAGTGCCGGTCGCGACGGGATCGTTTCAGCCCGGCATCGGCGGTGTGGGCATCAACCCCCTGGTTAATACACAGTTCCAGTATCTGGATGTCGGCGTGAACATCGACGTTACTCCGCACGTGCATTCCAACGGCGAAATCACGCTGAAGATCACCATGGACGTTTCTGCGGTGACCGGTCAGCAGAATATCGGCGGCATCAGCCAACCCATCATCGGCCAGCGCAAAATCGAGCACGAAATCAGGCTTCGGGACGGAGAGGCGAACCTGCTGGGTGGAATCATGGAAGACAACCAAACCCGGTCGCTTAGCGGAATTCCCGGGCTGGCTCAGATTCCGATCTTGAAATATCTGTTTGGACAGACCACGCAGGATCATGCCGAGAATGAAATCGTCTTCGCCATCGTTCCCCACATCATCCGCGGCACGGATGTGAACGAGATTAACCAGCGGCAGATTGAGATCGGAACAGCCAACACGATCGAGTTACGGCACGTAAGTCAGACCGTACCAGCTCCGGCCGCGGCGCCAGCGCCCGCGGCGCCGCCTGCAACCAGTCAGCCAACAACTCCGGCGGCGGGTGCGCAGCCTTCGATTACTCCGGTCGAGCCCAACACCGGCGCCGGTGGGGGGCCTAGCTTTATGTTCGATCCACCCACGATCCAGTCGGCCAAGGGCAATACTTTTCCTGTGAATCTGGTGATTTCGGGCGCGCAGAACGTATATTCCGTGCCGGTGCAATTGAACTACGATCCGAAAATGCTGCAACTGGTGAATGTGTCCAACGGTGGCTTCCTATCTCAGGATGGACAAGCCGTGGCTCTGGTTCACCGCGAGGACGAAACCGTCGGACAGTTGACGATCACAGCCTCACGGCCGTCCGGGGCTGGCGGAGTCTCCGGCCAGGGCACCGTGGTCACCCTTACCTTCCTGGCGAAGGCAGCCGGGCAAACTCCTTTGACCATCACCCGCGGTGGGGCGCGCGACCCGGGAATGCAGCCCATTACGGTGAACGGAGCGCAGGCTGCAGTGACGGTACAATAATAAGAGGGACTGCGAGCCCTAGCTATTTGATGGTTAACGAGAGACTATGACGGTGCCGATACTCTATCGCTCATCTTCCCGCTCGAGGCGCGCCCGGATGAAGAGCCCGACAAAGCCTGAGCGGGGCTTTACGCTCCTGGAGTTGATCGTCGCAGCCATGATCCTGTCGATTCTGACTATGCTGGCCGTGCCCCTGGCACGGGTCACAATTCAGCGCGAGCGCGAGAGGGAGCTGCGCCGCGACCTGTGGGAGATGCGTGACGCCATCGATCGCTATAAAGACGCCGCCGACAAGCTCGCCTTTCAGACCAAGGTGGACAGCCAGAACTATCCACCCGATCTCGACACTCTCGTCAAAGGTGTGGAGATATCAGGCGGCAAGAAGGTCCGCTTTCTGCGTTCTATCCCCATAGACCCTATGACGAAGACCACAGAATGGGGCTTGCGCTCAATGCAGGACGATCCCGATTCCGATTCGTGGGGGGGGCAGAGCGTGTTCGATGTCTACACCAAGTCGGAAGGCACCGCGCTCGATGGCACGAAATACAAGGATTGGTAAATGCTACGGGGCCCGAACTGTTTGATTTCAGTCGATCCTAAGCACGCGAGGAGATTCTCCCGAGTGTTGGCCCGCGGCGCCATCTCCCGCAAACGCCAGCCACGCTCCCGCGGTTTCACGCTGCTGGAATTGATGATCGTCATCAGCATTGTCATGATCCTGATGGCGGTGGCAGTTCCCATGTACAACCAGGCCATAGTGCAGGCCCGCGAATCGGTATTGCGCTCAAACCTGAGTGTGCTGCGTGACCAGATCCAGCACTACACGCTAGACAAGCAAAAAGCTCCGCAATCACTCGACGATATAGTCACGGCTGGCTATCTACGCCAGATCCCCGTGGATCCCACGACCCGGCTGCCCAACTGGGAGGTCGTGCAGGAAGACTATCAGCTGGCAGTTGATCAACAAGAGCCCGGCATCACGGACATCCATTCCGCCTCGAACGGTACGGCCAGCGACGGCACCGCCTACAGCAGTTGGTAATTCCCAACATCAGATAATACTCGTTTAATAGTCGTTTGATGTGGGGACAGCCGCCCTCTTCTGCCTGAGCTTGCCGAAGGGGCTGTCCGCCGGGCGCAGCCCGTCAACCTTCGCTACCGCCAAGGCAAAGCCCTAAAACGACACTCGCGCACTCAATTGAATCTGCCTGCCTGGCGTCGTCGCCTCGGTAATGGTTCCAAACTGCGGCGTGTTCACGAAGCGGTCGGGCGTACCCAGGTTCGTGTGGTTCAAGGCATTGAAAAACTCGCCGCGGACCTGGAACTTCGCGCGCTCGGTCAGGCTGAAGTCGCGGACCACCGCCAAATCGAGCGTCTGCAGTCCCGGACCGTACACCGAGTTGCGGCCCACATTCCCGAACGTGTACGCGGCAGGCGCGGCAAATGCAGCGGGGTTAAACCATTCCGCTGCCCGGTGGGTTCCAGCCGTAAACATGGGCTGACCGGTCGCGTTGGCGCGAATCGGATTCTCTCCCAGCACTGTTCCTGAGTTTGCCGTATCACCGAAAACCGAGATCGTGAAGGGGAAGCCAGTCTGCACCTGATAAACAGTAGATAGATGCCAGTCTTTACTGACCGCGCGAATCAAGCCCGAACGATCCCACGCAGGCACGTCGAACACAGCGCTTACGGCGAAGCGATGGCGCACGTCGCAGGCGGGGCCACGCTCTGCCGCGAGATCACTGTTGTTCTGCGGGATCGAGGCTTCAAACATCGGCGACCTGAAATCCGGCGCATCGCTGAGATCCTTCGCCCAGGTGTAATTCGCAAGAAAGGTAAGACCGTGAGTGTAGCGGCGGCGAATGTTGACGTAGCCGGCGTCGTACCAGCTCTGCGCGCTGTTTTCGAGCAGGTTAATGGTACTGACCGGGAAACACATCTGCCCGCTCGGACAGCCGCTCGCCGGCGGAGTGTAGGTCACGTTTGCCGGCAAGACCGTGTTGGGCAGAAAACTGATCTTGGGGAAGGGGCGCCGCGGCCCGATCGGTCCAGGCCCGGGGGGCGCGTTATTAATAAGATGCGCCCGCTGCAAATGTAAACCGTGAGAGCCCAGATATCCGATTTCGACTGTTGTCTGGTGCCCCAGGCTCTTCTCGACGGAACCGCTCCACTGCTCGACGTATTGCGATGGAGCGTGTGGATCCATCGCCGTGAAGCTCACCGTGGTCTGACCCAGAACGGCTTGCCCAAAGTTGAGCTGATTGGTGAGGATTGAGGCGGCGGGTGTGAAGTTATCGCTCTGCTGCGTTTCCGGGAAAACGTAAGGCACGTTGTGCCGCTGGTTGCACCACGTATTCATGTCCACCGGCGTGAAGAAAATGCCGTAGGCTCCGTGCAGAACGATGCCCTGGTCGGGAAAGGCTTTCGAAATCCCAAAACGAGGCGCGAAGTTGTGGGGATTCGGATACTTCAGGCCCTTGGGGAATCCATTCTGGCCTCCGATGAAGGCTTTGGGAACGCCATTCTCAAAGGTCAGATTGGAGTTGGTATAGCTGATGTCCACCAACGGCTCCATGAACTCGTAGCGCAGTCCCATTTCGAGGGTCGTCGTTGCCGACACGCGAAAGCTGTCCTGCACAAAGCCGTCGGCATACCACTGGCGGAGTTGCATCTGCGGAATGCCCGCCTGGCGCTGCTTTATCGCGGGCAGACCGAGCAGGAAGCTGGCCAGGGCACTTCCTGTACCGTCGTTCGTGCCGTTGTCGGTTGTGAATCCGTTGGTGAACTGGTAGTACCCGCGGTTCTGGAAAAATCCCCACATCGGCCAAATGAAGCGCCGGTAGCTCGCGCCGAATTGAAGCGTGTGGCGGCCGCGCTGCCAGGTTAACGCGTCACGGCCTTCGAGAATCGTGTCCCAAGCCTTCATCGGAGTCGCCGAGTAGTTGTCCCCCATCGGGGAGTAACCCTGGACGTTGAAGAACGGGGCCCCGAACGCTCCGGGCCCGCCAAAACCAACGCCCTTGATGTTGAGCGCTGTAACAATGTCGTTGGTGTAGGCATTCTGATCGTAACGGTGCATCGCCAGGCGCGAAACCGTGATGGCCGCGGTATTCACAAGGGATGCATCGAGAACGCGGGTCCAGGCGATGTTTCCCTGCTCAGAGAAATTGTCATTGTAGGAGCCGAAGCCCGGCAGCAGCGTTCCCACACCACCGGGAGGCATTTCGCCCGGGATGAATCCGGTCTCAGAACTCAGAGAATAACGTCCCGTGAGCGTGTCGCCCCCAGCCAGATTCTGATCAACCCGCACCGTCCCCTGGTTGTTGACCTCAAGTTCGTTGCGAGTGTCCATGTAGTTGTTGCAGTCGACGCCCGCTCCAACAACTCCCGGACTCCCCATGGTCGCTGCGCCGCAGGGCATCATCCCTGCCATCAGGTTCGGCTGCGGCACATATTTCTGCAGGAAGGCTTGGGCGGCGGCGTTGATCTGTGAAGGCGGAATTACATTCAGCACGCCGTTGTATTGGAACTGTGCCCGATTGTTGGTGGGGTCATAGATCTTTTTGCCGCTCTGGCTGAAGTCGCCCGCGATTTCCTCCGCTGTAGGTACGGTGTCGATCATGGTGTCGGCCATCGCATGCCGAAAGCCTTCAAAATTTGCGAAGAAGAAAGTTCGGTCATGGACGATCGGCCCGCCCAGCGAGGCTCCGAAGTTGTTCTGCACCATGTGGTTGTTGCCCATAGCTTCGAAGCTGGTTGAGTCCATCGCTCCGTTGCGCAAGAACTCATAGGCGGTGCCATGAAGTTGGTTGGAGCCCGAGCGAGTCACAACGTTGACTTGTCCTCCTCCCGCTCCGCCCATGGCCGCGGAGTAACTGCCGGTCTGCACTTTGAACTCCTGAACCGCGTCGGGAGAAGGGCTTAAATTCAGGGTGTTAAACGTCGGATCGGTGTCGGTGGTCCCGTCGAGCAGAAAGTAATTTGCGTTGGGCCGGTTACCGCCAATGCTCACCGCTGATCGTTGACCGGGCCGCCAGTACAGCGGATTCATGTTCCCCGTTTGCGCGCCGTGGCTGACGTGGGATCCGGGCACTGTCAGCATCAGGTCGATCAGCATGCGCCCGTTCAGAGGGAGATCATGGACGGCAACCGGTTCAATGACCTCCCCAACGGACGAGTCGGTAGGATGGAGGGCCGGTGCGAGGTCTGCGACTTCAACCACGTTCTTCACGGAAGCCACCTTGAGTTCGAGGGTCAGCACCATCTGCTGACCTACCTCAAGGAGCAAGGTTCGGGTTAGAGGCGAAAACCCGGGAGCCTCGACTTTGAATTCGTATTCCCCCGGGGGCAATCCGGTTATTTCGAAAATTCCCCGGTCGTTGCTGGGGACGCGCCTCGCCGCGTGCGTGCTCGACGAGGTGAGCTCGACGTCCGCGCCGGCGAAGGCTTTGCCCTGGGGATCGGTGACGGTCCCGCCCAATCCTGCGTAGTTGACTTGGGAAAATGCTGAAGCCGCGACCAGACACAAAACCAAAGCCCACTTGCGCACGTTTCACCCCACAGAGAATTGATACAACCCCAAATCGTGAATCCGCCGCCCCCGCGTATAGAACGCCGCCGCAGACAAGCGATTCCTGTTGGTCGAGCATTGAAACGTGACCAGCACTGGGAAGCAATAATGGAAAAGAATTAGCTCCTCTTGTGGAACTACCACTTTGTCAAAGAGCACAGGGGGCGCGACTTCTCAAGCCTGATGGGGTCAAATCGGGCGCTGCAGGTTGTACCCGGTTGCACACAGCAGGTACCATCTACCCATGCCCGTCGAAACCGAAATTCAGCCTGCCATGTCCATTCGCGCCCCGCGCGGAAATCAGATCATCTGCAAGAGCTGGCAGCAGGAAGCTGCCATGCGCATGCTCATGAACAACCTCGACGAAGAAGTCGCCGAGAGGCCCGAGGATCTCGTCGTGTACGGCGGAACGGGCCGGGCCGCGCGGAGTTGGGAGGCATACCGGGCCATCGTTGAAACCCTGAAGAATCTGGAAAACGATGAGACACTGCTGGTGCAATCCGGCAAGCCCGTAGGCGTGTTCAAAACGCACGACCATGCCCCGCGCGTGCTGATTGCAAACTCGAATCTTGTGGGCCACTGGTCGAACTGGGAGAAGTTCAACGAGCTCGAACGAGCCGGGCTCATGATGTACGGACAAATGACAGCTGGCTCCTGGATCTACATCGGGTCTCAAGGCATCGTACAGGGCACGTTTGAAACGTTTTCAGCCGCAGGAGAAAAGCATTTCGGAGGCGATCTTGCCGGCAAACTAATCGTGAGTGGTGGCATGGGCGGGATGGGCGGAGCGCAGCCTCTCGCCGCCACCATGACGGGCGCAGCGTTTCTGGGGATTGATATCGATCCGGAGCGTATCAAGAAGCGCCTGAAAACCGGCTATTGTGATTTCATGGTGACGACGCTCGATGAAGCCCTGCGCATTCTGAAAAACGCAGTGCGCAAGAAAGAAAATGTTTCCGTCGGGTTGGTCGGCAATTGCGCCGAAATCATTCCGGAACTGGCCGAGCGTGGCGTCGTTCCCGACATCCTGACCGACCAGACTTCGGCGCACGATCCGCTGAACGGATATGTACCGAACGGCATGACCTTTGAGGCCGCGCTCGAGTTGCGCCAGCGCGATCCGCAGGCATATCAGGAAAAGTCGCTCGACGCTATGGCGCGCCATGTCGAGGGCATGTTGCGCCTGCAGAAAATGGGCTCGATTACTTTCGACTATGGAAACAATATCCGCACCTTCGCCTTCCAGCGTGGTGTAAAGAATGCCTATGACTTCCCCGGATTCGTGCCTGCCTACATTCGTCCTCTGTTCTGCGAAGGTCGCGGACCTTTCCGCTGGGTGGCGCTGTCGGGCGAGCCTTCGGATATTCACGTGACGGACGATCTCGTTCTGGAACTCTTCCCGGACAACCGCATTCTGCGCCGCTGGATCGACCTGGCGCGCAAGCGCATCAAGTTTCAGGGATTGCCGGCACGCATCTGCTGGCTGGGATACGGCGAGCGTGCGCAATTTGGTCTCGCCATGAATGACCTGGTGAAGAGGGGCAAGATTAAGGCCCCGATCGTGATTGGGCGCGATCACCTCGATTGCGGCTCGGTGGCGTCGCCGTTTCGCGAGACCGAAAGCATGAAAGACGGCTCCGACGCCGTCGCCGACTGGCCGTTGCTCAATGCGCTTCTGAACACGGCTGCCGGAGCGTCGTGGGTGTCGATCCACAACGGCGGCGGCGTAGGCATCGGCTACTCGCTGCACGCCGGGCAGGTCACCGTAGCAGATGGCACCGAAATGATGGCCAAACGCATTGAGCGCGTCCTGACCACCGACCCGGGCATGGGGATCATTCGCCACGCCGATGCAGGCTACGACGAAGCTAAGCAGTTCGCGAAGAACGCGGGCGTGAAGGTACCGATGGGAGGATAGACAACCTCACCGCTCACGAGCCCGCCGCTGGAGGGAATTTCCCGGAGGCACAATCGTAGTTCCCTCGATCTTCTTGCCGAAATATGGACCGAAATGCCGAACATCTCCGGTCAGCAGTTGGGTCGCATCGGCTGCGATCGCAGCCAGCAGGATCGGGGCATCTTTTCCAGGCAACGAAATCCCGCCTGGAAGCACTCGTGATCCCGCCTCAAACCGAGAAATCAATTCTGAAAACGTGCTGAGCCGCGCTTGCTGCTCTTCGTCGGACCGGTTGATCCTCGCTTCCTCCATGGCATAGCGGGAAGTACACAGTGCGACCTCTTTGAGCTTCCAGAGCCGAAGCAGTCCTGCATTGGGTCGGTAGCCAGCGGAGAAGACAGCGTTGGCATCGAGGAACAAGGGGGTCCATTCAGGCAGGTCGCCGGTGCGCAATCGAATCGGGATCGAGGCCCTGCTTCCGAAGCTCTGTTCGGGCCTTGCAGTAATCGGCCTCGTCGACAGCGTTGGACAGCAGGAATTTGGCCTTACGTTCTGGAGTGTATCGTTCGACGGGACAACGATCGCGGGGAGAATGAGAATTCCGCCGTCGGCTTCCTCGGCAATCACGATGCTGCCTTCTTCAATACCAACCGTTTGCGCAACTTCGCAGGTACGACGATCGGGCCTCGTTTTCCGACTCCAGCCGATTGCATAACTTGAATTCCTATCTGTATGGTTGGTTGTACTGTGTGCCTGATATTCAGGCAATTGGGCTCTCGCGTTGCCCGGCTACCAACCCCAGCCGACTGCTACACTGCTCTATCGTGAGCCCCGCCCTGAAACCAACCCACACAATTCAGACTTCACTGTTCCTCGCCAACATCGGCCAACTGCTCACGCTGCGGGACCCATCCGCCAAGCCCGGTCCCCGCCGCGGCTCGGACATCAAAGAACTGAACATTATCGAAGACGGCGCCGTCCTGTGCATGGGCGGAAAGATCGTCTGCATCGGCACCACCAAAGACGCGCTCCGTGACCCATGGCTCAGGAGGAACCGCCGCAAAGTCAGCGAGATCGACTGCACCGGCAAGGTAGTCCTCCCCGGCTTTGTCGATTCGCACACTCACCCCGTCTTTGTTGATCCCCGGCTGGTGGATTTTGAAAAGCGCATCGAGGGCGCTTCTTACGAGGAGATCGCGGCGGTAGGCGGAGGCATCCGCTCGAGCGTGGACGCCGTGCGTAAGGCCGCAAAGACAGCCCTGGCCGCGAAAATCCTGACCACTCTGCAAGCCATGGCCGCGCACGGCACGACGACCGTGGAGGCCAAGTCGGGCTATGGCCTGAGCGTCGAATCGGAACTGAAATCCCTCGCAGCCATCCAGCAGGCATCCTCACGCTGGCCAGGCACCGTCGTCGCTACCCTACTAGGAGCGCACGTAGTGCCGAAGGAATTTCACGGTCGGTCACAACAGTATGTTGAGGCCGTCTGCAAGAATATGATTCCTCGGGTAGCCAGGCTGAAGCTTGCCCACTTTGTGGACGTCTTCTGCGACACAGGCGCATTCACAGCGGAAGAAACGCAACAGATCTTTGAAGCTGCGGTCAAGCACGGCCTGAGCGTCCGCGCACACGTGGGCCAGCTTTCCGAGACGGTCCTTCATCCGCTTTTGCGCTTCCACCCAGCCTCCTTCGACCACATGGACCACGTGAACGAAGACGACATCTCGCAACTGGCCAAGGGCAACACCCTGGCCACGCTAGTGCCGGGAGCGAATTATTTCCTCGGGCTGAAGGACTATCCGGACGCGCGCCGCTTGATTGACGCGGGCGCGCCGGTCGCGTTGGCAACGGACTACAACCCCGGTACCTCGCCAACTCTCAGCATGCCGATGGCGATGTCGCTGGCCTGCACGCACATGAAGATGTCGCCCGCAGAGGCCATCGGTGCCGCGACGATCAATGGGGCGTGGGCCTTACGCCTTGCCGACCGCAAGGGCAGCATCGAGCCCGGGAAAGACGCAGATTTAGCGGTCTTTGACGTCCGCGATTACCGCGAGATCCCGTACTGGTTCGGAGCCAGTCACTGCGAGATAACGGTGTTGAACGGCGTGGCATTCTCCCGCGACTGAACGACGGCACTCACGGCATCACCGGCAGCACCAGATGCGACGGCATCGAGGCCGAGCAGTAAATCCGTTGCGTTGCGGGTACATAGTCGGACGCCGCCGCTTTGTAGATACTCGGCACAAACTTCTGCGGGTTTCGGTCGATCACGGGAAACCACGTCGACTGAATCTGCACCATGATGCGGTGCCCCTTCAGAAACACATGATCGTGATCGCGTAGCGGAATGTTCCATTCTGTTGGCTTATTGGGCGTGAGGGGCTGTGGTTTCTCGTAACTCTCGAGATAGCGGCCGCGCCGCACTTCCATGGCAATCGGCAGTTCGTAACCATCGAGCGACTGAGCGTATTGCCCAGGCTTCGGTCCGGCGCCGGGGTCCCACTCGGGCTTCTGTGCGTTCTGCGGATATGCATCAATCAGCTTTACCACAAAATCACTATCCGTTCCCGAAGTCGAAGCAAAAAGATTCGCGGCCAGTGCACCGGTGATCGTCAAGTCGTGATCGAGTGGCTCGCTTAAGAATGTGAGAACGTCGGGCCGGTGATCGACGAATCGCTGATCGGCGACCTCCCAGGTTCGCCAGTCGCCTCCGGGGTAGGTGGGCGAGATCGGACGCTGGCGGTATGGCACCGGATTCGCCGGATCGGAAACATACTCGCGGTAAGCGCTGGCCGCATCCGGCGAGGTGAATGAAAGGGTGCCGTCAACGTGCAAATAGAGCCTGGTAGGCTTCGCCTCCTTCGGCGGCCAAACGTCGTACGTGTGCCAGGTGTTGGACCCGCTCTGAAAGGTGCTGGCCTGCCATATCGGCTTCTCACCGTTTTCATGCAAGTAGAAACGAAAAAATGGCGCCTCGATGTTTTCGCGAAATTCCCTCGCGGTCTCGTGTCCTCCGAAGGGGACAAGGCCAATGCCCTCTCCTTTAGCACTTTGCCATTCGCCGTGATACCACGGGCCGGCCACGATGAAGTTCGTATGCCCGGGGTCACTCTGCTCGGCGTGGCGGAAAATCTGCCACGGCCCCCAAGGATCCTCCTGATCCCAGAATCCGGCCACGTTCAGATTTGGTACCGTCGAAGAATGTAGCTGGCTCACCCACGCTTCTCTCTTCCAGAATTCATCGTAGTCAGGGTGATCGATACTCGAGTTCCAGTAAGGAATCGAGCCGTGAAGATATTTCGTGTTGATATTCGAGAGCGGCCCGAGGTCGAGATACCACTGGTAGGTGTCGTAAGTCTCAAAATCGAAGTGCGTGTTCTTGTTCTTGTCGGCCTGCTCCATTACTGCATATTCAAAGTCGTAGCTCTCGCGCAGCGCACCATAGCGATGGTCGTCGTCGTTCATCCACTGATCGACGGGAGAAGCTTGCTCGCTGATGGCCTTCAGCGCCGGGTGCGGATGCAGCAGCGTGAGCGCGGTGGTGAGCCCATCATAGGAGACTCCATACATGCCAACTTTGCCGCTGTTGTTCGGAACGTTCTTCACCAGCCAGTCGATCGAGTCATAGGCATCGGTGGTGTCGTTGGTGGCTTTGGGGTCCTTCGGGTCAACCCATGAAGAGAGGCTGAAAACCCCCTCGGACTTGAATCGCCCGCGCAAATTCTGGATGACAAAAATGTAGCCGTCTTGCGCGAGTTCTTTCATGGAGGCCGGCATCTGCTCGAGAGCTTTGTCCGGCACGCCATACGGGGTACGGCGAAACAGAATCGGCAATGGCCCGTGCTGGTCGACCGGCGATAGGATCACGCTCTGAAGGTGAACTCCATCGCGCACTGGAATCATGACTTCTTCGAACTTGAAGATCGGCTTCGGCGGCGCCTGCTGGTTTTCCTGGGCCAACGCGGAGAACGAAGCAAACAGGGTGAGAACAGAAAGCATGGTCGAGGAACGCACCTGTCTTCCTCCCGGGCTGTGGTTGAACTTGGAGCTGAGCGCGAAGTATATCAACTAGGCAGTCCGAATTGGCAAGCAACCGCACTCCGAGATGCTCTGCTTAGAAGATCCGTCCGATCGAGAAGTTCACCCGGCTTTGGCCGCTCGGGCTCACGCTGCCAGCCAGTGCGATCGGACCGACGATGGTGTCGGCAATCACCCCGAGATTGAATGTGCCGCGCACAACTACTGGCCCCGGATCGCCGCCGGCGACTCCGAACGCGCTGCCTGCCTCATACCACCCGCCCCAGTAGATCTTTCGTCCCACAAGCTGGGGCAGACGGTAAAATTCGCGGCGGAACCCCAGCGACGCGTAGGCATAGTGGTTGCCCAGGAATTGCTGCGGGAGATACGCTCCCAGGCGAAACGGTCCACCCAGAGCAAACACCTGGAACAGCCCAGCATTGCCGCGAAAGGTTGTTCCCCCAGAGACCAGCAGGAACAACGACGTCTTCGCTCCGACTGGAATGAAGCTGGACGTTTGCAGGTCGGCCTGTCCAATGGGATGGGCGAGCCCGGGACTCTGCAAGACTCGCGAAAGGGTAGCGATCACGCGCGTTCCTCGGCTCGGCACCGAGGGACTGTCCTGCCCGTCCCAAACATAGCGCGCACGGAATTCGCCCGTACTGCCGCTGATGATGGGCAGGCCCGCGTTGCCAATCAGGGGACTCAGTTTACCCTTGTAGATCTCATATCCGAAACGAAGTTCGCTACGGCGCCCCGAGTCATAACCGACGTCAAATCCGCCTCCGGTCCGCTCGTCGCCAAATACCGCGACCCGCGTCAATCCGTTAAACGAATTGCGTGCCAGTTTGGACGCGAAGGCGTAGGGAGCAACAAAGAAGCGCGAGCCGGCCACAGGCTGATAAAACTCGGTGGCGGCCAGATTGCTCGATCCAAAGAGCAGATCGTTTCTCCACTCGCCGCCGTGGTGGGCAATATCCATGAAAGTCACGCGCGCGCCAGCGGAGAAATCGAACGCGGCCACTCCAGAATCTTCAACGTTGACGGCCAGATCCACAAACGGCGGACCGTAGGATTTCTCGTGGACCTCGACCCGCAACCCTGGCACTCCATTCTGAGTGAACCCCTCGTAGCCCAAACGATCGAACTGCCCCTCTCCCGCGATACGAGTCAACTGGGTATCGAACTTATCGAGATTGAGCCGTCCACCGAGCGCGTTGCTCAGACGGTGTTGGAGCCTGCGGTCGGTGTCGTCGTCCGCGCCCGTGACTTCGATAGTTTCCACTTTCGACGGCTGGGGAGGCTTGCGTGCCTCGCGGTCCACCAAATACTGCTGCCACTGCGCCGGATCCTGAATGGCGTAGGGCAGCAAAACGGCGGACTGACTGGCTGCGCTCTTGTACCCAAGCTGGGCAAGTTCTTCGACTCGTCCGTAGTCCGACAAACCGAACCCGCTCATATTCACGCTCACCGTGGCCTGTGCCAGCGCCAACGACCGGCGTTCATTCTGGGTGATCATCACGTCGACGGCGCGCGAGAGCACGCCGGTGAGGGTCTCTAACTGCGCCCTGTCGCCCGGCGGGAGTCGCAATTCCACCGCGACAACCACATCGGCACCCATCTCCCGGACCGTTTCGACCGGAATATTTTGCACCATGCCACCATCCGCCAGAACTTGGCCATTGATTTCGACCGGTGTAAACACGCCAGGAATAGCCATGGATGCGCGCACCGCCTGAGAAAGCGGCCCCTTGCGCAGTACCACGCCCTCGCCGCTCAGCATGTCCGTGGCTACGCATCGGAAAGGGATAGGCAGATCGTCGAAGCTCGCGACGTTCGACTCCGGATAAGCAATCCGATCCAGCAGGAGGCCCACACCTTGACCGGCATTGAAGCCGTTCGGCCCGCTCAGGCCATGTTTCAGGCCAAGCGGAGCATTGATCAGGAACTCGCGGCCATCCTGTTTGCGGCGATACGACAAATCGCTGTAAGTGGGTCCGGGAAGGAAGGCGAGGTCCCAATCGATTTTCTTGGCGAAGTCCTTGATCTGAGCCGGCGACATGCCGGTCGCATACATCGCACCGATGATGCTTCCCATACTGGTTCCGGCGATCCGGTCCACCGGAATGTGATTTTCCTCCATCCACTGAATTACTCCGATTTCCGCCAGTCCAAGCGCCGCGCCGCCGCTGAGCGCCAAGCCGATCCGCGGCCGCCGAGATTGAGTCTGCGACGCTTGCATCATCACGGGGGCTTGCGCCGATCTCGGCTTATCTTGCGCCGGGCCGTCTTGCGAAACAGCGGCGGGCGGGAGACATGCATTCAGCAACAGGATCCACTTCAAGAACGTGCAGAGCGCCGTGCGGCGAGCTGTTTCCATCATTTGCTCCTGGAGTACGGGAAGCCGATTACCTCTCGAAGCGCAGATTCTAGCGGGTAAGAAAGAAGGTTAGCAGGTTCGGGCAGAGGGTCAGGATCACCAGATCGGTGCCTTTCCGCAGTGAGGAGCGCATTTTTTTGCGGTCGCCTGTGGAAATTCCGGGTTCCGGCAATCGTTGCAAACAGGCGGGGTTAGTGTACAATCGGTGCCGCTTTTGAAGTCACCGACTTCGAAGGCAGTTTTCTGCGGCACCCCCCACGGCCGTGGACCTGTTCCCTGAGTTCAACCAACTCTGGGGACAAATATTCCACAAATCCCTCAAGGAGACGACAATGAGAATTACCAAGCTGTTGTTGATTTGCCTTTGCTGCCTCTTGGCCGTATCAACGGTCTGGGGTCAATCCGCGAATAGCCAGGCGAAGCCTGGCATCCTGGGATACCTTGACCCGCACACCGGGGCGTTCCGTCCCGTCGCTCCGCCTTCCGAAGATGCCGCCATTGAGCCCCCGGCGCTAACCACTTTCACCGGAACAATTACCGTAACGATCACCGTAACCCTAAAGACGGCCGGCCTCACCAATGTCGTCTGCTCGGCTGACACGTCCGTGACCGATGCCATTACCACCAGCCCGCGCATCTTTGCTGAGCAAGATACTATGCTCGCCACCGGGACCGGGAGCACGAGAACATGTAAGCTCTCGATACCTTACTCCTGGGCGCTGGCAAGCCAAGCCACCGACTCCATCTCGACCAGTTACACTGTCACCGGCTCTGGGTCAACGACAACCGCGCCTCCTATTCGCAGCAGCAGTCTCGATCCGATGGATACCAGAAAGGTTCCGGCAAATGGGGCAACAACTGCCCTGACTGCCAGTGTCACTCTCTAGGGCATTGCGAATCGTGAGGCGCAAAGACTATGAAAATCTCAAAGTTGCGGTTGATTTGCATAAGCTGTTTTCTGACCGCGCTGGCGGCGAATGGGCAATCCGGATCTGCTCAGACCAGACCTGATCAAACCGGGTCTGGTATCCTCGGATACCTTAATCCGCACACGCGATCGTTCCATCCTCTGCCTCAGGCGGCTGACAGCGCCATAGAGCCTCCGGCATTGACCACGTTCACGGGCACGGTAAAGTTGACCATTAACATTACCGTAAAGTCTACCGGCATCACGAACCTCAAATGCGTTGCAATCGTGGGAGCTGCGGATGGCGGCTCGCTGGGCATCCGTTCCTTCAGCGAAATCGATTTCGTGGCAGCCACTGGAACTGGCACCACCAGGACTTGTACTCTGTCGGTACCTTACTCCTGGGGCCTTGCGACCCAGTCCAGTGACACCATGGATACCAGCTACGAGGTTGGCAATACTCTGGTTTTGACCCCTACACCACCAGCCCGGACCAGCGCTCTTGTTCCGTTAGATAGCAGGAAGGTTCCGGCGAACGGGACCATCACTACCCTGACTGCCAACGTTACGATCTAGCAATAGCTGGCCCTGAAACGTCTGGCGGTAAATTATTGGCGGGTCTGAAATATGGCCCGCCTTTTTCTCTTCCTGCTCGCGCGGCGGTACATTCGTCTGGCGATTCACAGTTTCAGTTCTTCGTGAAATCTTTTCCGCTCCCTGCTGGTGATGCAGGCTGCGCCGACAGCGCCTCGTTCAGCACATTGTGAATAGCTTCGACGACCATTCCCGGGCGATCGAGCTGAATGTAGTGTGCGCTGCCCTTCGCGATGGTCTGCGTTCCCCGTGTCGAGAGATGTGCTAGCTCCTCCTGCATCTTTTCCCAAGCCTCGTTGCTGGGTTCGGCCAAATCGGCGGGAAGATCATTCACAGGTTTGTCGGGATCGTGCGACAACACCGCGAGAGGCATGTCACCGAATGGACCAGTCGCCGCTGTCAGCGCGGCACTCTGCGGTAACGCCTTCATTTCGGCTACAGCTTCTCGCGCATGGCGGAAGTTGCATTGGGCGGCGCGCTCCACCAATTCTTCATCGCACAATCCAAGCAGCCGGGGAATTCCCAAGGGCATCGTATATTCCAGAAATTCGGCTTCCCGCCCCCAACTACCCTCCAGATTCTTGAGTTCAGACGGAAAGCGATTTTCCTGGTCTGGATGCGAAGCGTCTACCAGGACCGTGCCGGCAACTTCATTCCGGTAGAGGCTCGAGTAGAGACGCACATCGAATCCTCCCATCGAATGGCCGACCAGAATGTAAGGCGGGGAGACTCCGGCCGCCTGCAACAGAGCATGAAGTTCCTTGGCGATCACGTCACTGGTGCGCGGGAGCGGGCTGGAATCGCTGTATCCGAGCCCCGCACGGTCATAGGAACAGACCCGCGTGAAGTTGGCGATCTGCGGCTGTACCTTCCGCCAGGATACGAACGAATCGCCGAGACCTGAGTCGAGGATGACGGTGGGACTTCCCTGCCCTGTGCAGTCAATGTGCATTCTGCGACCGCCGACATCGACCAACCGGCCGGCCATGGCATTGAAACGCCGGTCGCGAGCCTCGGAAATATTCTCGTAGAGAAAGCCGGCCACAGCGAGAACCACAATCAATGCCAGCGCACCCAGCGCGATGCGATGCAGCCACGGGCGGCCGGGCACGAGTGCTGTCGGCGTTTCGTTCATTGGAAGAAAGAAGCAGCGCGAACCTGAAATCTCGGTGCCAGCCCGAGCCCGGTTGGAGCATTTTACATGAGCGGCGGCACGGTAATGCCCATCACCTCGAGCGTCCGAATCAGTTCGCGGCGAACCACGGCCACGGTAGCCAGCAGAAACTGCTTTCGCTTCTCGTCCGGCTCGCCAAGGATGGGGTGCCGATGGTAAAACGTGTTGAAGAGCTGCGCCAGCTGGAACACGTGCTTGGCCAGATACGCTGGCTCGGCCGTCGCGATGCACTGATCAACCACGTAGGACGTCTTGGATGAGGCGAGCCAGAGCTCCCAGATTTCGTCCGCGCCAGGGCGGTTGAGGTTCGCGGCGTAATCAACGTCTCCAGCCCACATGCCCTTGATCTCTGAGGGATACTGCGGGGCGAGTTCCTGTTCGAGCGCGCTCTGTTGTAAGTCAACGTACGGCTCAATGTTTACCACCTCGAGCGGAAACTTATCGGGATCGATACCCGCCTTCCTGAAGATGCTGGTGGCTCGGACCACGGCATATTGCGCGTACGGCCCAGTCTCGCCCTCGAAGCTGAGCGCTTCTTTGAAGTCGAATGCTATAACCGACTGCTTGGTGTATTTGAGCATGAAGTACCGCAGCGCCCCGATCGCAATCTGCGTCGCAATCCCCAGGCGATCGTTATCGGCGAGTTGAGGATGGCGTGAGTCGACCTCGTTCTTGGCTGACGCGATGAGTTGATCCAACAAATCGTCGGCCTTCACTCCGAAGCCTTTGCGGCCGCTGACCTCGATGTAGGAGCGCGCCTTGTCCTCTTTCGTGAGCGTATAGCCCAGTTCGGCGGCGCAGCGTGGGGTGAGCGCCACCATCTCGTAGGAAAAATGCGTGTAGTGATCAGCCGCCTCGCCGTGACCCAGCCCCCGAAGCGCTTCGATCACTGTGTTCTGGGCCTCCGACTGCCGGGCGTCGATGACGTTGTAAATTTCCGCCACGTCTCCAAAATGGGGGTGCTCCTTTTCTCCGTCGATCACGGAAATCCAGCAGTCATGCTGGTTCGGATAGCGATAAAACTTGCGATAGCCGAAGTCCCGCCCCAGCAGTCCGAACTTCCACATGTGGTACGCGATGTCCTTGCCCACGTACCCGACAGTCCCGTTAGAGCGCACTATGACTTTTTGATCTTCCTCTGCAACCTTGTCCTCTGTGTCTTCGGTGCCGTCAGTGCCTGAGGCAGTCGGTGCTGTTCCTGCACGACGCATTACCCAGCAACCCTTGTTCTTGCCTTCGCCTTCGAACGCCAACACCCCGCTGTCCTTCAGCTTGGTGAACGCCGCTTCCCAGAAATGCAGGTGCAGAATTTCACTTTCACGCGGCAGAAAGTCGTACTCAATCTGCAGCCGCTCCATGGTCTCGAGATGCCGGCGCAGCACTGCCGTCGAGATCAGGTCGGCAATCCCTGCGGTCTCATTGTTTCCCTCTTCTATAGCGTGCAGTACAGCCGCACGTGTCTGCCGATTCTGCCTGTCCTCGGCGTACCACTGCGAGACCCGCGCATACAAATCCCAGCAGTAATAATCGAAACGCGGTTGACGGGCGAGTGCCTCGATTTCAGCGCGAGACTTTTTTTCAATCTGCGCAAAGCCCACCACCACATCGGCGACCTGCACCCCGGTGTTGTCGATGTAGTTCTGAACGTCCACTTCCCTGCCTGCAAAGCGCAGCAACCGCACGAAAGTATCGCCGAGGATCGCATTGCGCAGATGGCCGATGTGGGCTGCTTTATTGGGATTGATGCTCGAGTGCTCCACAAGGACCTTGCCGGTCGGTATCTCAGCGGTTGGCTTCTGGCCAGAGGCAAGAGCGGCAGCCAACCAGGCACGGTCGATCCTTGCGTTCAGATAGCCAGGGGGAGCAACCTGCATTTCCGCGATGCCCTCGATAGCTCCGATTTCGGCGTGGATTGCGTCGGCAATCTTGAGCGGCGCGGAGCGCAGCGGCTTGGCGAAGGGAAAAATCGGAATCGCAAAATCCCCGAGTTGCACCTTCGGAGGCTGCTCCACTACCACGTTCGGCAGACTGACGCCCGGATAACGGCTTTGCAGACACTCCAGCACGCGCTGGGCGAGACGATGTTCGAGATGACGGTACAAGGACTCCTCTAAGTTGTTGAAGAAACAGTGATTCTAGCAGAGCGGGCGATCGCAGCATGTTTGACGCAGGATTCATGCTTCCCTATGATGAAAGTTTCTGGCTTGCAAGGCCTAACAGCCGTTCAGTTGGTGCGACGAACATCTTCAGTGATCGCGAGCGATCGCGGTGGCCTCGGTGGTTAAAGATCTTATATGCACATCGCCTACCTAGAGTGTTTTTCCGGCATCAGCGGCGACATGTTCCTGGGAGCTTTAGTCGACGCCGGAGTTCCGCCGCGCCTGCTGGAAGAGACGGTGGCGGTTCTCGATGTCGGGGCTCGCCTGTCAATTTCTCGCGTCGTCCGCAGCGGAATTTCAGCCACCAAGGTCGATGTGTATGTCGGGGACGAGAAAGATCTGCCGCGCGAAGAATATTGGGCGCAGAACAGTGTTGCGCGGGCGCTCTCGCCCGCGCAACCTCAACACCATCACGATCATGGTGAGGAGCACGAACATCACGATCACAGACACGGCCACGAGCATCACCGCGGCCATAGCCAGGACCAATCTTCTGCGGACGCCGCTTCGCGGGCGGGAGCGCCCGCGCCACTCAGTCACGGACGCGGCTTGACCGAGATTCGCGAGATCATCGGCAAAGCTGCCATCAGCAACAGCGCAAAGAAGTCTGCCATAGCGATCTTCGAGGCTCTCGGCGCGGCCGAAGCGAAGATTCACAACGTCCCAGTCGACCAAGTTCACTTCCACGAAGTCGGCGCAGTTGATGCGATGGTTGACATCGTTTGTGCCGCGGTAGGGGCCGAGTCTCTCGGCGTGGATGAGTTCCTGTGTTCGCCCTTGAACGTCGGTGGCGGAACAGCGGAGTGTGCCCACGGCACATTTCCGGTCCCGGCTCCGGCGACGGTCGAGTTGCTCAAGGACGCGCCGGTATACTCCTCCGGCGTGCAGGCCGAACTGGTCACCCCCACCGGCGCCGCGATCGTCAAGACGCTGGCGCGCCGCTTCTCCGTATTTCCCGAGATGAAGATCGAAAAATCCGGATATGGCGCAGGCTCCAGGGAGTTTCCCGGACTGCCGAATGTCGCCCGTCTGATCATCGGCGAGAAGGCCGCGTCCCTTGCCGCCAAAACGGCGTCCGAAACTATTACCGTGCTGGAAGCGAATCTGGATGATCTTAATCCCCAGGTCTTTGGCTATGTGATGGACCGCCTGCTCGAAGAAGGAGCGCTGGACGCCTTCGGTATGCCGGTGCAGATGAAAAAGAATCGCCCCGGCACTCTGCTGACTGTATTATGCAAGCCTGAAGACGTGAGCCGGTTGACGCAGCTGATCTTCACTGAGACCACGACCCTCGGCGTCCGGCGGCGTGATGAAGTTCGTCAGACATTGGCACGCCGCTGGGAAAATGTTCGCACCCCTTGGGGCGAAGTGCGCATCAAGATTGCCAGCCTGAACGGCACAGTCACCAACTACGCCCCAGAATATGAAGACTGCCGTCGCATCGCGGCCGAGCACCAGGTCCCGTTGAAAACGGTGATGCAGGAAGCGGCGCGACTATTCTCAGGCGAGGGTCGTGGGTGAAATTCCAGATTTTGGCGATGACAGAGCTAAAGACCAGCGAGGTCCAGTCGAGTTATGACCGTGTTGCCGACGAGTACGCCCGGCATATCTACGACGAACTGCGGCACAAGCCTATGGACCGCCAACTGCTCGATCGATTCGCCGACCGGGTAAGGGGCACGGGAATCGTGTGTGATTTGGGTTGCGGCCCTGGACAAGTTGCGCGTTATTTGAGTGAGCGTAAGGTGCAGATCTGCGGCGCGATCGTCAACCTTAAACCCACGGATCTCGTGAAGGCAATGCGCGAGATGCATCGAGTTCTGCAGCCGGGCGGATGGCTGCTCATGAGCTTTCACATCGGGGAGGAGTTTGAGCACGTGGACGACCTGTGGGATTGCCACGTATCCCTGGACTTCTATTTCTATCGCCCTGAGCAAGTGATCCCTGATCTACGCTCGGCAGGATTTGCGATCGAGGAAGTCATCGAGAGGGATCCGTATCCGCCAGAGGTTGAGTATCAGAGTCGAAGGGCGTACGTTTTTGCCAGAAGACCCGCAGACACGACAACATCATGACCAGAAAGTTCTACATCACAACCCCGATCTACTACGTGAATGCGCGGCCGCACATCGGGCACGCCTACACCACGATCGCGTGCGACACGATTGCGCGCCGCCAACGCATGCTCGGCGCCGATACGTTTTTCCTCACCGGGACCGACGAGCATGGGCAAAAGATCGAGCGCGCCGCCCAGGCCGCGGGTAAGACTCCCCAGCAGTACGCCGACGAAATCTCGGCGCAGTTCCGCAATCTCTGGAAGCGGATGGGCATTTCCAACGACGACTACATCCGCACCACCGAAGAGCGCCACAAGAAGCGGGTGCAGGAACTCTTCCGCCGCATTCGCGACAACGGCTACATTTACAAGGGCACTTACACCGGGCAGTATTGCGTCTCCGATGAGCTTTACGTTGACGGTGCCCAGCCTGGCGATCCTTGCCCGAACTGCGGGCGTATCACCGAAACCGTCCACGAGGAGAATTACTTCTTCAAGCTGTCGTCTTTCCAGGACAAACTACTGGAACTTTACGCGAATCCGGAGTTCATTCGTCCCGAGACCCGCCGCAACGAAGTCATTTCCTTCGTCCGCTCCGGCCTGCGCGACCTGTCGATCAGCCGCTCAACGTTCTCCTGGGGCATCCCGGTTCCAGACGATCCCAAGCATGTGATCTACGTTTGGCTCGACGCTCTCGCGAACTACATCACCGCGATCGGTTACGGTTCCACCCACGCCGGCGCGCAAGAAGCGTTCAAGAAATATTGGCCCGCCGACGTGCACATGATCGGCAAAGAAATCGTTCGCTTCCACTGTGTGTATTGGCCGGCATTTCTTCTGGCTGCGGGCCTGCCCGTGCCCAAAGCCATCGTCGCCCACGGTTGGTTGCTGTTTGAAGAGAGCAAGATGTCGAAGTCGCGCGGCAACATCGTCCGCACCGAAACCATTCTCGACGTTCTGGGAGCCGATGCCCTGCGCTACTTCTTGCTGCGTGAAGTCGTGTTCGGCCAGGACGGCTCGTTCTCCTTTGATGCGCTGGTACAGCGCTACAACTCCGATCTCGCCAATGGCCTCGGAAACCTCGCCAGCCGTACGTTGACGATGATTAACCGCTATTTTAAGGGCCAGGTACCGTATCCGTCGCCCGGGGCGTCAAAGACCGCCGCCGATGGTGCGATTGCCGAGACGGCGCGCCAGACGATCCGGGAATTCGGAACTTGGTTCGATCAATTCCAATTTTCCCGTGCGCTCGAAACAGCGTGGGGACTAGTGGCCGCAGTCGACAAGTACATTGTCGAGAACGAGCCCTGGTCTCTGGGCGAGAAACAGGATGACGGAAGCCGAGCCCGCCTGGCCACGGTGCTGTACACCTCGGCGGAGGCGCTGCGCATTGCGACCGCGCTGGCGCATCCCGTGATGCCAGATGCTACGGCGAAGATCTGGGTCCAGATGGGGCTCGGGGACATCAAGAAAGTAGCCTTGCCCGAGTTAGCGTGGGGACAGTTGCCGCTGGGCACTAAATTGGGCGAGGTGAGCCCGGTTTTCCCGCGTGCCGATAAGAGCGCCATTGAAAGGATGCAGCAGATGGAAGATCAACAACGCGGTCCCGTGGTGGAAGACGTGAAGGCACCGGAAACGCAGCCGTCGATCCCACAATCACCCGCCGCGCCAGTGGCAGCGCAGCCGACTGCAGCGGCAACCGACGGCGCAAAAATCAGCATCGACGACTTCGCCAAAGTCGAACTGCGAGTGGGTGTCGTGAAGGTGGCCGAGCGCGTACCCAAAGCCGACAAGCTTCTGCGCCTCGAAATCGACATTGGCGCCGAAGTCCGGCAGGTCGTGGCCGGAATCGCCGAAGCGTACGCGCCCGAAACTCTGGTTGGTCGTAAGGTGGTGATCGTAGCCAACCTGGCTCCTCGCAAACTGCGCGGACTGGAGTCAAATGGGATGATCGTGGCGGCCTCGCTCGAAGGCGGAAAACCAGTGCTGGCAAGCTTTTTGGAGGATGTCCCGACAGGGGCGCGGCTGAAGTAGGCAGCCCAGACGAACGATCGTGTTTGTAGATTCCCACGCCCATCTCGATGGCAAGCAGTTCGCTACCGATCGCGAGCAGGTTATCTCGCGCGCGCGAGATGCCGGCGTCCGCAACATCGTCGCCATCGGGAACGGCGACGGCCCGGCCAACTTCGACTGTGGCATTCGCTTGGCCGAGAAGTATGACTTCATGTACGCAACGATCGGCATCCATCCCCACGAAGCTCGCCTCGCAGATCAGGCGGCGTTCGACCGAATGCAGCAACTGGCGCGCCATCCCAAGATCATCGCCTGGGGAGAGATCGGCCTCGACTACTTCTACGACCACTCTCCTCGGGAAACGCAGCAGCAGGTTTTTGCCAAACAGCTGGAATTGGCGGCCGCGGCCCAGCTACCCATCGTGATTCACTGCCGGTCTTCCAATGACAGCGATAATGCCTGGCAGGACTGCCTCCGGCTCATTGAGGAGCAATGGGCGCCTCGCGGCCTGGGCGGTATTCTCCACTGCTTCACCGGAAACTGGGCGCACGCCAAGCGGGCCCTCGACATGGGCTTCATGATTTCCTTTGCCGGAAACGTCACCTTTCCCAAGGCCCAGCAAATTCGCGATGCGGCCGTGCAGGTTCCGCTCGACCGCATGCTGATCGAAACCGACTCCCCCTATCTGGCGCCCGTACCACATCGCGGCAAGCGCAATGAACCTGCCTTCGTCCGAGAAACGGCCCGCCAGTTGGCTGAACTGCGCAGCCTCTCGACCGAGGAAGTCGGCGAACGCACTTCCCGTAATTTCTACAATTTTTTCGAATTGGTTGAAATCGCTGAAACCAAAGTTCGCGCGCTCTGACCGCATTGTTCTGTTACTCTCAGGTTAAGATTCCATTGTTTCAGAAAGATTAGAAATATATGCCCGATAACAGTTTCGACGTCGTCAGCAAAATCGACCTGCAGGAGGTCTCCAACGCCATTCAGCAGGCGCTCAAGGAGATTCACACCCGCTTCGATTTGAAGGATTCCAAGTCGAATATCGAGCTGGAAAAAGATGCCATCGTCCTGCACTCCGCCGACGAGTACAAGTTGAAGGCAGTAAACGATATCTTGCAGCAAAAACTGGTAAAGCGCGGGGTTTCGCTCAAGGGATTGACCTACGGCGCGGTGGAACCGGCCGCCGGCGGCACCGCCAAGCGCCGCGTCACCCTGCAGCAGGGGATAGTTATCGAGAAGGCACGCGAGATCGTAAAGCTGGTCAAGGATTCGAAGAAGAGGGCGCAAGCCTCAATTCAGGGGGACTTGGTGCGAATCAGCAGCAAGGACCGCGACACCTTGCAGGAAACGATTGCGCTGCTGAAGCAACATGATTTCGGAATTGACTTGCAGTTTACGAATTACCGAACAAATTGAGCGCGCCGCCCATCATTAACGGAAAGGAAGTCTTCGACCTGTTGCGGGACGACCTCGTCGCGATCGAAGACGAGTTCGGTCGCGACACCGTTTCTGGCGTCCAGGCGATTACCGAAATCGGCGAGTATCTGCGCGGTGGCGGAGGCAAAAGGATCCGCCCGGCCCTGCTGTTGCTGGCCGCAAAACTGTTCGACTACCAGGGAGGCGGCGCAGTCCGGCTGGGAGCCGTAGTCGAGATCATTCACACCGCAACCCTTGTTCACGACGACATCATCGACGAAGCCAAGACCCGTCGCGGCCGCCCTGCCGCCAACACCCAATGGGGCAACTCCAAGTGCGTGCTCGCCGGCGACTGGCTTTACATGCAGGCTTTCAAGATTGCCGTACAGGCGCGAAACTTCCGCATTCTTGACGCTCTGATCGAACTCACCCAGCAAATGGTTGAAGGCGAATTGCTGCAGATAGAAAAGCTGGGCAAGCTCATCACCCTTGACGAACACTTCGACCTCATTTTCCGAAAAACGGCTTGCCTGTTCTCCGTCTGCATGCGCCTCGGGGCGATCCTGGGTGGCGCCACCGCCGAACAAGAGAACACTCTCGCCCAGTACGGCCACGACCTCGGCATGGCCTTCCAGATCGTGGACGACGTGCTTGATCTGACCGCCTCGGAGGATGCGCTCGGTAAGCCGGTCGCAAGCGACCTGCGCGAGGGCAAGGTCACCATGGCTGTGATCCACGCGATCGAGCGCTGTACACCGCAAGAGCGTATCAAGATCGAAACCATTTTGCGCGACCGGGCTTTTAACAATGTCACCCACGCGCAGATTCTGGAAATCCTCGAGCGTTACGGATCTCTGGAAGCCGCCTCCACCCGGGCCGCGCACTATGCGGATTCTGCCTGCAAGTCGATTTGCACCTTCCCTGATTCCGAAATCAAGCGCGCTCTGCTCTGGGCGCCCGAGTTCGTGGTGGCAAGAGAGAAATAGCCAGCTCTTTCCTGTCACCCCACCCGGCGGCTACGACCTTGACGGGCTCGATAGCAATCGTGTGAGCCCAAGCACAAAAGTCTGACGGAATCGAGTCTGATCCCCATCACCATCATCTGTGACCGCCGCCACGGAATTCTCGTTCCGTTCATTGCAAAATGCGCCCCGTTGGTGGGAGTGTCGGTCAGAGCGGAAGGCTAATAAGACGCCCTGGCATGCGATAGGCCACGGGTTCATCGTGACCTAACCTCCTCCCCCCGGCACCTGAGGAAAGGCAGGGCGCTGAGGGACCTTGTTCACCGGGACCACCATCGACTGCGGACGGCGGCTTCGGTCGAACCTTTAGGCGCCCGGGTTTTTCGACGCGCCGGCCCGGACAGGGCCGGAAAGACTTCCAGTGCCAGCCTCTGTCTTGCTCGCCCTGAACGGGGAAAGTCCTCCTGACAGACGCACTCCCCGTTAAGCCGGACGTGCTCCTGCGGAGACACGTCCGGCTTTTGTTTATCCTGAACCCTTTTCTCCTGCCGCCGAATCTAAGTCCTGTCACATCAGGTACCTCTGGTCCAATACACGCTATGAATGACCTGTTTTCCACCATGGCCCGTCACGGTTATGCACTCACTTTCGGGTTGTTATTCGCCGAAGCGATCGGATTTCCCGTCCCCGCCGCGATCGCCCTCGTGGCGGCCGGCGCTGCCACCGCCTCCCACACTCTGTGGGGGCCAAACGTATTGTTCTACGCCGTGTTGGCGCTACTCATTGGCGACACCATCCAATTCTGGCTAGGGCGCTACTCTGGCTGGGCTCTGCTGGCTTTCCTCTGCCGCCTTTCCATGAACCCGGAGACTTGCATCCTGCGCTCGGCCGAGTCGTTCTACAAGCGCGGCAAGCTGACCCTGGTGGTCGCCAAATTCATTCCCGGGATCAACACCATGGCCGCACCGCTGGCCGGAAGCATGAAGATGCGATACGGCCAGTTTCTGCGCCTCGATTTCGCCGGATGCTTACTCTACTCGACGACCTATCTAACGGCAGGATATCTGTCGCGCGATTTCCTGGCCGCCACGCTGAATGGCTTCCAGTCTGCCGGACGTGCCATGGAGGTCATCATCCTGGCCGCTGTGGCGGTTTATATCGTCTATCGCATCGCCCAATTCCAAAAATATCGGGAATACGACGTCGTTCCCCGCATCCACGTTCAGGAACTAGCGGCCCGTCTGGCTTCGGAAACAGCGAACCTGGTTCAGATCGTCGACGTGCGCAGCCACGGCTATTACGACATCGGCGCCGAGCGCATCAAAGGCTCCATCCGCATCGAACCAAACAACCTGGACGAAGAAATCAAGAGCCTTCCCAAAGACAAGGACATTTACCTCTACTGCACTTGAGCGCGCGAAGCGACCAGCGCCCGGGTGGCGCACTTACTGCGGGAAAAAGGCTTCAACACGTTCGTCATCGTCGGCGGCCTCGCGGCCTGGCGCAAGGCCGGAGAGCCTCTGGAATCCATCCCCAAGGACGACCTGGTAAGGTTGCCGACGTTTACCTAGATTAGAGAGTTGCTTGGAAAGACACAGCCTTGCAGCGATGGGAAAAACTCCGACAGTCAGCCTGATCGGGAAGGGTACAAGTTTTTGATCGGGCGCTAAACCTCAATTTGGCTTTGGCCTCGGACGGCGGGATGCGTGGCGTCATGCCCCAAACTGCCGCAAGTGGTGATCCATATGCTTGTACATTCCCCGGGCCCACTGTTGCGGTGTGAGCGCGCCAAAGAAGGGGTGCGGATGGCGGGTGCATTCTGCCTCTCCGCCTTCGTGAAACAGCCGAAGCTTTGACCGAAGTTGCTCCTGCTCCCGCCGAAAATCCCGCTGGTCCGAAACGACCAACGCCTTGTCGGTCGGGTTGTTTTGGGAGAATGGCTTCTCGTTCGTGTAAATCGGTTTGACCAGCGCTCCGATCAGCCGTCCCAGAAAAATTCGGGGCGGATTGATCCGCCCGGAGGCCATGTCGAGCGCCGCCGAACAGTGCGCCATCATTTGCGCAATTTCCATCTTTCCCCACTGGCCCTGCGCCCCGGGCTGTAGCTGGTCAATGCGCGAGACAAGTTCGTCCACAGCCCCTCGCTCAAACAAGTTCTTCATCGCTGTTCCCGTTGTCATTCCATTCTTCACAGGGCTGAATTTTACCATCGCCAAGGTTGCGCAATCCTTCTCCACCGCTTGCACAAGCAGAGTACAATTGTGCGGTTTTGCCACAATGACCTTCCCCGCCAGCCGCGAGCAACCCGTTTCGTTCGCGCCAGGTCGACGGCTGCAACCTGCGGCGCCACATAGCCATCCGGGCATGAACCGCGTCCTTCTGCTTCTGACTTTTTCCGTTCTCATCAACTACATCGACCGCAGCAACCTGTCAATCGCCGCGCCCCTGCTGAAGGACGAACTCGGTCTCACCAACACCCAACTCGGCACTCTGCTCGCGGCTTTCTTCTGGACTTACGCGATGCTGCAGATCCCGGCTGGCTGGCTGGTCGATCGCTTCGACGTAAAGTGGGTCTTCGCCGCAGGTTTCTTCATCTGGTCCACCGCAACCGCGGCAACCGGCCAGCTGCACGGGTTTGTCGCTCTGATCGGCGTCCGCGTGATCCTCGGCGTCGGAGAATCGGTGGCCTTTCCTTCTTATTCGAACATCCTGAGCGCCCGTTTCCCGGAAGCCCGCCGCGGCTTTCCCAACGCGCTCGTGATGGCAGGCCTTTCCCTCGGCCCCGCGATCGGCATTCTGGTAGGAGGCAGGGTAGTAGGGGCTTTTGGTTGGCGTCGCTTCTTTCTAGTCCTCGGCCTAGGAGGCCTGCTCTGGCTTGCCCCATGGTTTGTCTGGATGCCGCGCCGGCCCTCCGCATCGGTCTCGGCCCCTTCCCCGGGGATTAGCATTCTGTCAATCCTGCGACAACGTTCCGCATGGGGCACCTGTCTTGGCCAGTTCTCCATCAATTACTATCTTTACTTCTTGCTGACCTGGTTGCCGTCGTATCTGAAGCGCGGACGAGATTTTTCGATGAACGACGTCGCGAAGTACGGAGGCCTCCTATACTTCATGTCGGCGATCTCCGCGACCGTGTCAGGCAAGCTAGCCGATCGCTGGATCAACGCCGGAGCCACGCCGACGATGGCGCGCAAGGGTGCTCTGATCCTGGGACACGTCGGCATCGGAGTGTGCCTGGTCCTGATTCCGGTGACCAACGGCCCACTCTTCGTCGCGATGCTCGTATTGACCGGAATCTTCCTCGGACTGACTGGCTGCAACAGTTGGGCCGTCGCCCAGACTTTGGCCGGACCTCACGCCGCGGGGCGCTGGGCCGGAGTGCAAAACTTCGTCGGCAACATGGCGGGATGGGTTGCCCCAATGCTGACGGGCTTTCTGCTTGACCGCACTGGCCAGTTCTATTGGCCGTTCTTCATTACCGCAGCCTTCGCCTGGGTTGGAGCCGCGTCCTGGGGATTGGTCGTAGGCCCGCTTGAGCCAGTAAAATGGTCAGAGATTCTATCCCGCCCCATGATTCTGGCGACTCCCGCCGCCGACTCCCCACTCCCGTAATACACTGCTCTGAATGCCCCAGGAAATTGAGATCAAGTTCCGCGTCTCCGATTTGCGAGCCCTCCGCCGCAAACTTAGCGCGGCCGGATTCCGGCTCGTCACTCGCCGAACGCATGAGATGAACACGCTCTACGACCTGCCCGGAGAAGTCCTGCGCTCCAGAAACGAGCTGCTTCGCCTTCGCAAGTACGGACCGACCTGGACGCTGACCCATAAGAGCGGTAGCAAGAGAGAGCGTCACAGCAGCCGGATCGAGTTGGAGTCCGGCGTCGCCGACGGCAAACAGATGGACGCGATTCTGTGTGCCCTGGGATACGCACCATCATTTCGCTACGAAAAGTTCCGCGCCGAGTGGACCGATGGCAAAGGCCAGATAGTCACCGACGAAACCCCCATCGGCAATTTCTGCGAAATCGAAGGCCCGTCGCGCTGGATCGATGGGACTGCTAAAAAGCTGCAAGTAAGTCGCGCAGACTACATCACGAAGAACTACGCAACGTTATTTCTGGAATGGAGGTGCGAGACAAAAAGCGCCGCCCAGGAAATGACCTTCAAAGCAGTTCGTTCGAAACAGTGCTTGCAACGGCCTGTGCCGCCTTGATCCAAGGTAACCCCACATGGGTCAAGGCAGGGGGAATTCGGCCCCCGGTTTCGGAGCGCCACAAACACGGGAGGCATTGCGCGGCGTCAGTCCAAATCAGGTTTTCGCCGCCAACCTAGGGCCATCGTGATCTTGAGGAATCATGAGCCATGCGACCGCAGCACTTGCCAGAGACAAGCCTGAGCAAATCAATATGACCATTCGGAATCCATAGACAAACGCTTCCCTCACGGATTCCCGGATTGAGTCGTTCGCAATCGGATCAAGTCCCGCGGGTGCCTGCAAGCCGGCGAGCTTGGTCTCGTTCGTCTGCAACTCCTGCAGAATGTCGGAGGGTAGAGCGAGGCTCGCCAGCCTTCGATCGAGGTTAAAACCAAACGCCTTGACCATTACGATCCCAAGCGCTGCTATCGCGAGTACCCCTGCGACCCGCGCCACAGCATTGTTGATTCCCGAGGCGGTGCCGACTCGGTCTTCGTTCACTGAATTCATAACAACGGTTGTGAGAGGCGCCACTGTGACCGTCATGCCCAATCCCAGGATAACCAGCGCCGGAAAGAACGACTTCCAATAGCCATCCCCAACAGAAGGCAGAGCGAACAGAGCGAAACCGGTAGCGGTGATGAGAGGTCCAAGGATCAGCGGACCTTTTGCGCCGTAGCGAGTGACCAGTCCGCCGGCCCAGCGCGACAGAAGGAACATGAGGAGAATGAAGGGAAGGATCGCTGTACCGGCTTTGGTTGGGGAATACTGCTGGACCTGGATCAGATTCAACGGGAACAAAAAGAAGAAAATTCCAATCGCTGCGTACAAAAAGAGCGTGAGCAGGTTTGCGCCACTGAATCTCGGGGACTCGAAGAGCTTGAGTGGCACCATCGGAGACGCAGCACGGGCTTCGGCGAAAACGAATATGGCAAGGCAGCCGAAACCGAGAACCGAACTTCCGAAGACCGAGCGATGTGTCCAGCCCAAGTTCACCGACTCGAGCAAGCCGTACACCAAGCCGCCGAGCCCGAGGGTGGCGAGTAGGGCTCCAATCCAATCGATGCGTCCAGCCGTTGCGCGGCGGCTTTCCGGAATTTGCCAATATGAAATCGCCATGACGGACGCTGCAATGGGGAGATTAATGAAGAACGCCCAGCGCCAGGAGGCATGCTCAACCAGCCAACCGCCAAGAACAGGGCCAACCGCGGTGGTGATCGCGGTAAAGCCGGACCATGTGCCGATGGCTTGGCCGCGGCTCTTTTCGTCAAAGGAGGTACTGATAATCGCGAGGCTTCCGGGTACCAGGAGCGCCGCTCCCACCCCTTGAATGCTTCTCGCGATAATCAACTGATGAATGTCGGAAGCAAAGCCGCAAGCAGCGGATGCGACCGAGAAAATCGCCACGCCCACCAGGAAGATCATGCGGCGGCCGAACAGATCGCCGAGTGAACCCCCGACAAGAATCAGCGCGCCCAGGAAGAGACCATAGGACTCCACCACCCATTGCACATCTACTACAGTTGCGTGAAAACTGGCCTGTATCGCAGGCAAAGCGACATTGACCACAGTGCTGTCAATGAATGCCATGCCGGAGGCGAGAATGGTTGCGGCGAGTATCCATGGTTTGGCTCTGCCCTCGCAGGGGACTTCGGCTCCGCCTGATCGTAATACGGCTTCATCGCAAGGCGCTCTCATGCAGACTATGGATGCTATTCAGGGTGCGTTCGGTCCGAAGACAGATCCGGAGTGGCTGCTGGAAAAGGTTGGTATTGTAACGGCCCCCGGCCAGATTTGGCCTTTGGTTGCACCCATGTGTGCGCGGATGGCGGCTTGACCTGCCGAAGAGGAATCTTGTCTTCAATCGCCTCGGTTGAACACTAAGCCCCGTGGCACTTCTTATACTTCTTGCCCGACCCACAGGGACAAGGATCGTTCCGCCCCACTTTTTCCTGTGCGCGCACCACCTGTTGGACCGACTGTGCTTCTCCGCCGCCAGCCATCCGGGCCTGCTCAAGTTCGCGGCGCTTGCGCCGCATGAAATTCTCTTCCAGTTCGTCGGCGGAAGTCGAAACCATACGCGGAGGACGCCGCCCGTTCCCGTCACCGCCCCGCGCAGCGGGAACCCCTGGCTCCGGTCCCTGCTCCTGCGGCGGCGGACCGCCAACCCCCACATCCGGAGGCCGCTCCAGAATCTGCATCAGGTACAGATACCGGACCGTATCTTCCTGGAAGCGCTGCATCATTGCTTCGAACATGTCGAACGACTCTTTCTTGTACTCGACCAGCGGATCGTGCTGCCCGTACCCTCGCAGTCCGATGCCTTCCTTGAGGTGATCCATACTGAGCAGATGATCTTTCCATTGCTGGTCGATCACGCTCAGCATGATCATCCGCTCGTGATGCCGCATGGCATCGGGGCCAATCATCTTTTCCTTGGCGTCGTAACGCTCTTTCAGTTTGTCGAAGATCGCGTCGCCAAGTTCCTGGCGGTTCAGCGTCTCGGGCTTTACCCCCTCAGCGATAAAATCAACCCCGAAGCGAGTAAAGATCGCGTCTTTAAGCGCCTTGGTGTCCCAATCGTCGACGTGCGCCTTGGGCGGACAGTACTGCTCGAGCAAGTCGCCCAGGATCGCCGAAACGTAATCCTGCAGGATCATGTCTTTCTGATCCATGCCTTCGAGCAGCCGTCGCCGCAGCCCGTACACGGCCTCGCGCTGCTTGTTCATCACGTCGTCATATTCGAGCAGGTGTTTGCGCGACTCGAAGTGTTGCGCCTCGACCGCCTTCTGCGCCGTCTCTATGCGCCGCGTGATCAGCTTCGATTCAATCGGTACGCCTTCTTCCATGCCCAGCCGCTGCAGCAGGGTGGAGACCCATTCCTTGGCGAAGATGCGCATCAGGTCATCTTCCAGCGCCAGATAAAAACGCGACGATCCGGGATCACCCTGACGGCCCGCGCGTCCGCGCAGCTGGTTGTCGATGCGCCGCGACTCGTGCCGCTCCGTGCCCAGAATGTGCAACCCGCCGACCGCGGTCACCTCATCGTGCTCTTTGTCGGTCTGCTCCTTGTAACGGTTGAACGCCTCGGTCCACTTGTCGGTGGGCACGACGTACTCATTGCCGTTGTAGTAAAAAACGGAAGTTTGCCCGTCTTCCTGCGGCCCCTCGATCTTGCCCTGCGCCACGCGCAACTGCTGCGCGATTCCCCTCTTCACCATCTCCTGCTTGGCCATGAATTCCGGATTGCCGCCCAGCAGAATGTCCGTACCGCGTCCGGCCATGTTGGTCGCAATCGTGACCCTGCCCTTGCGTCCTGCCTGGGCAACGATTTCGGCTTCGCGCTCATGAAACTTGGCGTTCAGCACGACGTGATCCTTGAGGCCCTTTTTTTTCAGCAACTCAGAGAGACGCTCAGATTTCTCAATCGACGTCGTGCCGACAAGCACGGGCTGGCCCTTAGCGTGGAGTTGCTCAATTTCATCCGCGGCCGCAAAGTATTTCTCTTTCTCGGTGCGGTACACGACGTCGGGGTGCTCCAGCCGTAGCATCTGCTTGTTCGTCGGAATCACCACAACTTCCAGTTTGTAGATCTTGTCGAACTCGGTGGCTTCCGTCTCGGCCGTTCCCGTCATGCCGGCCAGCTTCTTGAACATGCGGAAATAATTCTGGAAGGTGATGGTCGCCAGCGTCTGGTTCTCGCGCTCAATCTTGACACCTTCCTTCGCCTCAATCGCCTGGTGCAACCCGTCGGACCAGCGTCGCCCCGGCATCATGCGCCCGGTAAATTCGTCGACGATGATGACCTCGCCGTCCTTAATGACGTATTCCACGTCCTTGCGGTACAGCGCGTGCGCCTTGATCGCGGTCTCGACATGATGCTTCAGCGGCCAGTTCTCAGGGTCGGCAATGTTTCCGATACCCAGCAGTCCCTCAACTTTCACCCAGCCTTCATCGGTGACAGTGATATTCCGGTGCTTTTCGTCCACCACAAAATCGCCCGTAAGCTGCGCCGGCTCGCCCGGCGCGACGTCGATCTCCTCGCCTTTTTCCAGCTTCGGAATGATCCGGTTCACCTTGTAATACTTGTCGGTCGACTCCTCGCTCGCCCCGGAAATAATCAGCGGCGTGCGGGCTTCATCAATCAGGATCGAATCGACTTCGTCGACGATGGCGTAGTTGTGCCCGCGCTGCACGCAATCCTTGATGTCGAACTTCATGTTGTCGCGCAGGTAGTCGAAGCCGAACTCATTATTCGTGCCGTAAGTCACGTCCGCGGCGTAAGCTGCCCGTCGCTCCTCGTCGTCCAAATCGTGCACGATCACGCCCACTGTGAGACCCAGAAAGCGGTACAGCTTGCCCATCCACTCCGAGTCGCGCTTGGCCAGGTAGTCATTGACCGTTACCACGTGCACGCCGCGCCCGCTAAGGGCATTGAGATATACCGGGAGTGTTGCAACCAGCGTTTTTCCTTCGCCGGTCTTCATTTCCGAGATCGTTCCCTGATGCAGCACCATGCCGCCGATCAACTGCACATCAAAATGCCGCATGTTGAGCACGCGCCGCCCCGCCTCGCGCACCACGGCGAAGGCCTCAACCAGGATCTCGTCCAGCACTTCCTGCAGCGCGTTGTGCTCTTCTTTCTCCAGCCGCTTCTGCCGATCAAGGTCGCCCTCGTCCTCTGATTCAATGCCGTCAGCGCTCTCAGCAGGCTGGTTCCCGCCGCCGCCAAAGCGGCTCATCCGCTCCTGAATGCGCTGCCGAAATTCGTCCGTCTTGGAGCGCAGCTCGGCGTCGGTGAGCTTCTCAATCTGCGGCTCAAGCGCGTTGATGGCCTGCACCTTCGGCATCAGCGCCTTGATGACGCGTTCATTCTTCGTCCCAAACACCTTGCCTAGCAGCTGATTAATCAAACTGGAAATCCTTCAGAGGGCACTCCGCCCAGACGATTCTTAAAGCCTAGCATATTCGATGCAAACGCAGTCCGAGACGCACCCGAACTCCGCACCTTTAGTATAATCGTCGCATTCCGCCGCCGGTCCTACGGAGGTTCCATGCCTGTGCGCCTCTCCTCGCTGCTGCTCCTGGTTGTCCTGCTGGTTGCCCCCGCGGCCGCGAAAGACAAGACCAAGTCTGTACTACCCGGCTATGTTTTGCACGCCCGCACCGTGCTGGTTGTCATCGATCCCGACGCTGGAGAACCGCTGGACCAACCCAACGCCAACGCAACCGCTCGCGCCAATGTGGAGAAAAAGCTCATGGATTGGGGACGATTCGACCTGGTCCTCGACGGCCAGGAATCCGACCTTGTCATCGTCGTCCGTACAGGCAACGGTCAATCCATGCACCCCACCATCAAAGGCGGTCCCATCGATCAGCGCCCCGGGATCGCGCAAGGCGGCGACACCAGCATTCGAATCGGCGGCCAGCAAGGCCCCACTCCTCCACTCCACGATCCCAGCCTGTCACCGCCTGACCGAGGGCCGCACCTCGGCAACGAGGTTGGCCCCTCCGAAGACAGCTTTGAAGTCTATCGTGGCGGCATAGAGAATCCTCTGGATTCAGCGCCGATATGGCGTTACATCGCGAAGGATTGTCTCCGCGCGCCCAACGTCTCTGCTGTAGAGCAATTCCGCAAGGCTGTCGCAGAAGCGGAAAAGCCGCAGCCGAAAAAGCCCTGAGCCGAAAACTCGACTCGCGAGACCACGACGCTAGCGGTTTGTCCGCACAACATCTCGTCTGCATTTCGTGTATATTCCCCACGACGAATGCCTACTTTCTACGATCGCTTTGTCGAATGTTCCCAGCGATGGCCCGACAATGTGGCGCTTGAGATCCAGCGCCACGATCATCTCGAAAGCTGCACCTACGCCGAACTTCACCGCATGGCCGAATCCGTTGGTCGCTGGATCACGGAGAAAAACTTTCCCCGCGGTTCCCGGCTGCCCATCCTCGCCGACAACCATCCCAGCTGGGTCGCTGCCTATCTGGGCATTATCGCCTCCGGCTGCGTTGCCGTACCGCTCGATACCGCCTTGCACGCCGACCAAGTCACCAAACTTCTGAAGGACAGCGGTGCCGCAGCCATTTTCAGTGACGCCAAGCATGTTCCCATCGCTCGTCCCGCAGCGGCGGAACTGAATTTGGGCCTGATCCTCATGGATCCAGACCGCATGGCGGGCGATTCTTCTGAGCAGAGTTGGCTGGCCACCCTGCCCGCGATCTTCGACGCCGGCCCGGGCACGTTCAAGCCCGCCCCCGCCAATAATGACGACCTCGCATCTCTGATCTACACCTCCGGCACGACCGCCGACCCCAAAGGAGTCATGCTGACGCATGCCAATTTTCTCGGCGAGGTCGAGGCCGTCTTCAATTGGGTCGACATCGGGCCGAACGATGCGCTGCTCGGCGTCCTACCCTTATTTCATGTGCTGGCTTTGATGGCGAACCTGCTCTTGCCCCTGGTCAAGGGTTCGCGCGTCGTGTATCTGGAAACGCTCAACACCACTGAACTGATGCGGGCGCTGAGCGAACGTAACATCACCGCCTTCGCAGTCGTACCGCAATTCTTCTACCTGATTCACGATCGCGTCTTCCAGGAAATTGCCAAACGCGGCGCCCTAACGCAGAAGATTTTCGGTGCCCTGGTTGCCCTCAACCGTACCCTGCGCAAGATCGGCATCAACGCGGGGCCTATTCTGTTCCGCAAAATCCACCGCGCTCTCGGACCGAAGAGGCGCTACCTCGCGACCGGCGGATCGCGCTTCGATCCCGTCATTGCAAAGGACTTTTACGATCTCGGCATCGATGTGTTACAGGCGCTGGGCCTGACCGAAACCACGGCCGCCATCTACGTGAATTCTCCCAACCACGTTGTGATCGGCTCGGTAGGAAAGGCCATGAAAGGCGTCGAGGGCAAGATCGTCGACCCCCACACTCAGGAAGATGGGCCTGCCGTCGGTGAACTCATCGTCCGCGGCCCCGTGGTCATGAAGGGATACTGGAATCGTCCTGATGCGACCGCCGCCGTTCTGCGCGATGGATGGCTCTACACCGGCGATCTCGGTTACTTCGACTCCCAGGGAAACCTGTTCCTCACCGGGCGCAAGAAAGAAGTCATCGTCCTGAGCAACGGGAAAAATGTCTACCCCGAGGAGATCGAGGCTCACTACCTGAAGTCGCCCTATATCAAGGAACTGGCGGTCGTCGGCCTCGAAGGCAAGCCCGGGGAGGGCGGCGACCGTCTGCACGCAGTGATTGTCCCGAACTTCGACGTACTGCGGCAGAAGAAAATCGTCAATGCCAAGGAAGTGATCCGCTACAACGTCGAGGGCCTCTCGCAGCAAATCGCCTCCACCAAGCGCATTGGCAGTTATGAAATCTGGAACGAAGATCTGCCGCGTACTACGACCCGCAAGATCAAGCGTTTTGAGGTAGAGAAGCGGGTCAAGGCGAACCTGGCAAAAAAGGTTTCCGACGATTATGACCTGCCCGCCGAGAAACCCCTGACTGACGACGAAACCGCCTGGCTCAATCAACCAGACATCCAGCGCGGACTCAAAGTTGTGCGTGAAGCCGCCCGCACCGCGCCTCCAGGTCTCTGGCCCACACACAATCTTGAACTTGACCTCGGCCTGGACTCCATGCAGCGCATCGAACTCCTCAGCCGCCTCGAAGACGAACTCGGCGGCAACATCGACGAATCGCGACTCACCGAAATCTACACCGTCCGCGATCTGCTCGATGCGGTTCTTGCCAGCGCCGCTGCCGGAGACGCCGCGCCCCGCACCGCCTTCGCCGGATGGAAGGCAATTCTGGCCGAGGATCCCGCCGACCCCGAAGTGCTGGCCCTGAAGGATCCGCATCCCGCCTTCGATACGATCTGGTATCCGGTAACCCGAGTCATCCAATTGATTTCGCGCGACCTGTTTCACCTGCGTGTCGCGGGATTGGAGAACCTGCCGTCGAGCGGCCCTTACATTGTCTCGTCCAACCACCAGAGCTATATCGATCCGGTGGTGATCGCCTCCGTGGTACCAAGAAATATCCTCGTGAATTCCTTCGCCGTTGGAACCAGTGATATTTTCGGCCAAGGCTTCATGCGACGCCTTGCGCGCTGGATTCGCGTTGTAGTCCTGGATCCCGACGCCAATCTCATCCCCGCCATGCGAGCCGGGGCCTATGGTCTTCGCCAGGGGCGCATCCTCCTGCTCTATCCCGAAGGCGAGCGCTCGATCGATGGTACGCCGCGAATCTTCAAGAAAGGGGCGGCCATCCTGTCGATCCATACGCAAGTGCCGATCGTACCAGTGGCGATTGAGGGGTTTTACGAGGTGTGGCCAAGAGGCAAGAATTTCTTCCACAAGATCGCGCCTCTAAAAATGGTCTTCGGCGCGCCGATTTCGCCGCCCCCAGAGTTGGAGGCATCAGAGGCCGCATACGAGGAACTGACCGCCGATCTGAAATCAAGAATTGTCGAAATGTGGGAGAAACTGCGGCAGCAGCGATAGCTCAAGCCCCAGCCCCGCTGGCGTTTCCGCCGAAGGCCTTGGCGAAGCCATCCAGAATCATCGAGTCGGAACGTCCGCTCGATCGTTGGATTACCTCTTGCCCCGCCTGCGAAGGAGGCGTCTTGGTCCTTCGTTTGCCCGATGATCAATGCCTCGTGCTCTTCCGCGAGGCCGAGGATCTGCACCTCCAATGGCGCCCCGTCGGTCCTTCCCCTCGTTTGCCTCAACTGGCGTTCCGTCAGAAAAATGGGAATCTCCCGCCGGGTGGATCCGGCCTAAGAGCTGGCGTTCGAAATCGACCGGTTCCCTTTCCGTCCGCCCATCCAAGTAATTCAACCCGACAACACCCGCTTGAATTGTCATGTTCGGCACAAGAAAAGACGAAGGGACCTCGCGACGAAAGGGAAGACTTACGGACGAAATATCAAGGCTTCAAACCGGACCCGGGAAATTCGGCCGTCCGGCATTATAGGGGCCTCGGAAAACGTGGCCATGACGGAATTGCGAACCCACCTTGCACCGAAAGGGTAAGAGTGGGAACCCTCCGCCTAAAGCAAATGCGTCCGAGTTCTATCCCAACCATCATGAGTCAATGGGTCAAATTGCATAATTTCAAAACCGCGAGTAGGGCCGCGCGTGTTCCAAATTCCTGCCTCAGTTGAGTATCCGCCACATGATCGCGGCGCCAAAACCGTAGCAAAACCATCTGGTACAACCGAGCAGAAATTGCTTGTGCTGTTTCAAAGTCTTTATCACAACCGGATTATCCGGTCCTTCGTACAAGTTAAGCAATACCACTTTGGTGCCTGTTGCATCTCAAGCGTAACGATAAACAGAAATGACCGAAGACCCTCGCCAATATTCAGTTTTCAAACGAAGTTGATCGTACGTTGTTCTATTAAATGACGCCTGGTTTATAACATTTGAGCGCATCGGGTCTTGACAACGCCAGGTTCCACTCCATGTCCATTACTTCCGGTTTGCCGCTAGCCTTGATCGGAAACGCCTCGGGGCGGACGTTTGCGCGGAGGGGGATCTCGAATCGAGGCGTTTTCGATAAGACCTCATGCGCCTCTGGCGCGCCACCAAGCATGAAAATAGGGTTTAGCGGGCTAGCCACGTAGAAACGGAGAAACGGGTCAGTCTGGGATGCAAGCATCCGTGGTTGTCGATTGCTTGAAGCTCGGTAGCCGATGTGACGACACAAATCCCCCCGATAAGACTGGCCCGCGCCGGTAAAGGCATCATCTTTTGTCGCACCGCAAACGGGAAGGACGCATGACAGTGTCCGCACCCGACATGCAGCGCAGCAATCGCCTCCGCTGGAGACGTTATGCAAACTCTGATCGAACGGGGTTTGTGGATTGGACGTACATCAGGCCACGGTAGTGGCTTGCTTGTTGATGGTTCGCCGGGACGGGAAAGTCCAGAAGCAAATGCGAACGTTCGGCACCACGACGGGAGAGCTGGTGGGTCTGCGCGAATGGTTGCTCTCTGAAGGCTGCCCCTTGTGGCCATCTTCAGGATGGTGAGCAAGTCATCGCGCCGTAACGATCAGTGAACGCAAAGTAGCCTCGAAAAATACGCGCCCCAAAGGCCGAACCCGTCGGAGCTGGCTGGGAGGCAACATGGCGCGCCGCAAACTGACTGACGCGGCGAACCACTTTGGCGGGGTGTTAGCAACACGAACACATCAGCCTCCTTTCTTTTCCTGAATGTACCGGAGTTGGATACCCACCCGCCTGGCCCCTGTCCACGCTTCATTGAGTCCCTCGCGGTATGAGCGCAAGACTCGGGGCCGAGCATATCGCTAGTCTTTACTCGTAAGGCTCTTTCATCCTCTACTTCATGCCGGTTGTTCCCGGCGCACAAACATTTCCATTACGCTCCAAACCCCTCAATCAGCGCAATCGCTTGACTACGCCAACCTTGCCTCAGGGTTTACGGACCGAGTAGTAGTGATTATTTCCCTCGTCTGACATCTCCCCGACGAGAATGAGACCTTCAGATTGCAAAACCTCGCGGTAGCGCTGCGCACCCAACGAGATAGACTCCCGGTGGGTCAGAATGTCCTGCCAAATGCACTTCTCTTTGGGCGATGTGAAGAGAAACTGGCCGTTGGAATTCAATGCTTGTTTCACCTTGCAGATGAGCAGACATTGAACATCCGGGTGGAGCAAAAACATCAAACCCACTGCCACAACGGCATCAAACGTTCGTCGGAAGAATGTTGAATCCTCAAAAGCCGAACATTCGGCGTGAGCGTTAGGAAAGCGTTTGCGGAACGATTCCAGCAAGCTTGCCGAGGCATCCACGCCATAGACTGTGAAACCGTCTTCTATCAGAGCTTGTGATATCGGCACACCATGACCACATCCGAGGTCAAGAATTGAGGAACCCCACACTAGCGTCCGGCTCCATTGGCGAACAGTTGAAACACCTATTAGAGAGTCTCTCTCGCACATGAAGAGTTGGGCGACTTCTTCATAACCGTTGCTCTTGTCGCTCGGTTCCATAGCAGAATCCCGACACGCCGTTGGACGATGATAACTCTGGCTGGAAATGCTAAGCCGGAACAGCGCTCAGTTGTTACAAAATCTTCGCCATTACTCATCCTCCCCCGCGACCGGGAGTTTGAGTGCTTAACCTTGATTTCGTCAACGAGCACCAAACCCAGGTTTCGATGTTAGACCCGGAGGCGTATCACTCGGGACTGTCGGTTGGCGTAGCTGTCTTGTAGAGCGGCACGTCGATATACATCTTTTGCCCCGGCTGCAAGTTCACCTTGGTTGTAAAGAGGGACCAGTCGGCATGATCCCGATCGACATCTTGCACGATGACAATGACGTCGGCAGTGGCAGGAATCAATTCACTAAACTTGCCGTCGGCCGTAACACCACGGCCACCGGTCGTTTGCAGATTGGAGAAAGTAATGCCCGCTTTCAGAGGCCGCCCGGTGCCTGCGTCAAAGACCCTTCCTGCCAGCATAGCCGCCTTCTCTTGTAGCTTGACGGTAACCTTCTGTGCGGGGCGATCGCCGAACAACTGTAGATTCTGAGGACTGAAATTCAACGGCTGGTAGAACTCAGAGGTGGGGTCTGGGTAACCGTCTTTCTCTTTCCGCGCATGAATCTCATAGACTCCATGCTTGAGCTTTCGGCCGAAATCAAATCGTCCTGCGGCATCGGTGCGGGTTACAACACTATCTGCATCAACGAGGGAAGATGCCTCCTGAGAGACGTAGACTGTAGCGCCGGGAACAGGCTTACCATCTTCGTTCACGACCCTGCCGCTGATTCTTCCATCCACGGGAGCCGGATCAGGGGTCTGAGCAACTGCACAGCTTGAGAGCACGAGAACTATGAGCGGTAGGCTTCGCATAGTATGCTTCTCGACCTTGGGTAAGATGCTCGTGACCCAGTGAAAGTTCAATTATATAGGCCTTGTTCGACAGGTCACGGGGGAGCTTTTAAGTCAGTTGGTGCAATATCCGCGGCACACATTGACCCAGACAGTGATCATAGGACCTTGGCTTGGTTCGCCGTCGCTCGGTCGTGAGGTGGCAAATGACGGCAACTCAGTTGGCGGCATTTAGCCTGACCCGCACTTCGCAACGATTAGCGTGATGTCATCGTGTTGCTCGCCGCCAGAGCTGAAGCGCTGAAGATCGTCCACGATCGCGGCCAGTAAACCCTCTGAAGACAGATCACGATTCCGCCGCAAAGCTTCGATCAAACGCTGTTCTCCGAATTCCTCTCCCTCATCATTGAACGCTTCCGTTACCCCGTCGGTGTAGAGCGCCAGTATGTCACCGGGGAAAATCTGGCGTTCCTCGATCGAGCACTGCCACTCCTTGAAAAGCCCAAGTACAGTGCAGGTTGAGTCGAGCCGTTCGACACTGGCACTGCGGAGCAGAACAGCAGAGTGGTGCCCACAATTTGCGTAGCGCAAGTGCCTGGTTTGGTCGTCGTACTCGGCGAAGAAAAGGGTGGCATATGCACTGTCAGTCGTATTTTCGTAAAAAAGCTGGTTCACTGATCGCAAGAAGCGTTGTGGCTGATCGAAAGCGATTGCACTCTGGCTTCGCAGGTTCGCCTGCAAGTTAGCCATCAACAGCGCCGCCCCAATTCCCTTGCCTGAAGTATCGGCGATGACCAATGCCAGCCGCTCTCCGCCCAGATCCAGAAAATCGTAATAATCGCCGCCGACGACACGCGCCTGAAGGCAAATGCCCGCGTACTGGAGCGTCTTTAGCCGCGGAAGTGTTTGTGGAAAAAGCCTTGCCTGCACACGTTTTGCAATTTCCAGTTCCTGGGCTATGCGCCGTTCGGCCTCAAGCCTCTCCGCGGCCGCACGCCGCTGCGCTTCGATCTCGCGAACGAAGTCGTCCCGGCCCACAAGGGCAAACGAATTTCCATCCAAGTCGTCGAAGCGAGTGAAGATTCCCCCCAAAGCGTGGTCTGCGGCGGGTGGTGAAAGCGAACCCCGCGCTTCCCCCACTCGTCGAACTTGGCCATGACATCTTCGGTGACAAGCACAGCATGTCTGGCGCGACCGATCAGCTTGTATTCTTCAGACTTCCGCTTGGGAGTCACCAGCGCCAGAACCGTGCTGCCGTCTGGAGGTGCTACCGCGACCCAACGGCCACCTGATTCATAGCTTTCATCAACCACCACGCTGAATCCAAGCTGGTCCCTGTAGAACTGCAAACTCCGCTCTTGATCGCGCACGAAGATGTTGACGCAGAGGAGGCGAAGGTACGGGTCTTGCCGATCTAGCCGAAAAATGTCCCGATTCGCTGAATCCTGTGAAGGGGAGTCGCCCATCGCCGTGATTATAAGTCTGACGGCGTTTCAGGGTTAGGCGCTACCCTTGACCGGAGTATGAAAAAGCTCCATAACACGCATTGAGCCCGCGATCAGTTTATCCACTGCTTGTGCCAGCTTGGTTGGTGTTGCGGGGTGAATGCGTTCCCGGCTTAACAGACGGTCAATAGCGACGCTCCAGAGCAGGCGCCTGGAGATTCCTTTGAAGACGACTTCTAAGCTGCTCGAAACTCATGTCCCAGTGGGTGCCGTGTGACATCCAACCTTGCCTTCCACAGGCAAAGAATAAAATCATTGCCCAGGCGAAAGCAGTGCGGCCAGAAACATCGGGGTGGGATTCAAGTGCTTTGTTATCAATATTTTGATCTCTGAGCTCTTTGCCGTGAAGATTTTTGCAGACACTTTTTGCGAACCCCGCGCCAGTCAAGCCATTGCGAGGGGGGGATACCCTCCACATCCCGCGAGCGATCGATCTTGACCGCGTCGACAGGGAACTGGCGCAAACCGCTGAGGGATGAGCTTCCAGTGCCGAAGTCATCCAGGATCACGCCAGTCCCCATGTGTTTGAGGTGGGCGAGCACCGTGATCGTGAGCCTGGGAGCCGACGCGGCTAGGCTCTCGGTCATTTCCAGCTGCAACCGCGAAGGATCGACGCCTGTTTCCCGCAGCGCATCCTGAATGTCGTTGACCAGGCGCGCGTCGGCGAACTGCCGCGCCGACAGGTTCACCGATATGTTCACCGGCTGCCCGGAAGCAACGTTGATTTCCCACTCGCGCCATTGCCGACAAGCCTGCACCGCCACAAAATGAATCTCCTAGTGATCGCCCAAGGCATCGAAACCGCTCGCCAGCTCGAGCGTTTGGGCGAACTGGGATGCGAAATTCGGCCAGGGATACTACTTCTCCCCGCCTCTGGAAGCGAAGGCCGCCCTGCAGTTTCTGCGACAGCAGGTTGCGCCGGCACCGGCGCGTGGAGCGTCAAAGTAGGCGCGAGGAACTGAAGACCATTTCCAAACAAGTCAAAGTTAAAGTAGTTTCGAATTACCACGGCCGGCCTAGTTTGTGCAACCGGCGGGCAGTGCAGAGGTCCTTGGGCTGCAAAGAAACGGCGCCTCCTAATGAACAACTTCGATACATGGCGCCTGTTCATTCCTCTTTTAACCCGCCGAAAGCGGGTCCCTGGCTCAGGATGACAAGATTTGCCGTGGCCGCCGAAAAAGTCCGCCCGACATAAGCTAGCGCGCGCCGTTCCCTGGGGACACGACTCGACCATATTCTGTCGCCCGGCTGAGGCGGTCGAACATGCGCCACGCCGCGAGCGACACTTTGCTGATGGCCTCTTCCCCTTCGCGTTCGTTGCGGAGAAATGACGTCATCACGCAAATCACGTGAGGTCGGCCTTCGACGAACACGATGCCGGAATCGTTGCGCACTGCTTCCAGTGAGCCCGGCTTGTTGGCGATCTTCACGCCCGCTGGCAGGTCACGGGGAATCCAGGAATCTTTGTTGGTGCTCAGGACTGTGAAGAAGTCCGCGCTGGACTCCTTGTTCAGCAGCTTGGCGTGGTAGATGGCAGCGAGCAGGGTCATCATCTCGCGGGGCGTGGAAATATTCTCGCGGCCGAGCCTGGCCGCTTCGAGGTCCATCATTTTGCGGCGCAGCCGCGTGTGGCTGAGGCTGAGCGAATCGAGCATGGCGTTGACGTTGGGCATGCCCACGCGGTCGATGAGAACATTGGTGGCCGAGTTGTCGCTCACCGCGACCATCATGGTGGCGAGATCGCGCAGGGTGAGACGCGTGACGCCGGGCGTGAGTCCGCCCATGATGTCGCTGTCGGGAACCAGATCGGACGACTGCACCGTGTAGAGATCCGTAAGCTTGAGTTTGCCTTGTTCCGCCTGCAGATAGAGATTTGCCAGCACTGTGATCTTGATTGAGCTGGCCTGGGCGAAGACTTCGTCCTCGCGGAGAAAAAAGTGATCGCCCGTCGTGAGGTCCTCGATGGCGACTCCCATGACGCCGTCGAGATGGTCGTCAACGTCGTGAATAGCCCACTCCATTTTCTGCCAGAGCACTTTTTGTTTGCCGGGGGAAGTGCCTGGCGCTGCAGTTTGGGCAAGGCACGCAGAAACGAACAAGACGCAGCAGAGCACGGGCTTCAAGGGAAGGTCTCCTGACGGGAGGGATTGTAGCAGGAGGCGAAGGGCAAGGGCCGCCCGTCGGGAACTCAGTGCTTCAACGCTACCCTGATGCTTGACTGCGCGAGCTAGTGTTTCTGGAGATGCCGGGATGTAGTTTTGCCGAAGACAGTTTCGGCGATCTCGGTGAGCTTTCCCATCACCACATCGGAACACATTCCGACCAGGAAGCCGGCAGCGTAGGCGTAAAGCCTGGGATCGGTGCCGGAACTGGCTTCAAAAGGTTATTCCAAGCAGGCCGGCCTGGACGACGGCATAGGTCGAGACGGACAGAAATATGCCCATAAAAGGGCGAGGTCACCCGCCAGACAATGAGGTCGTGGCGCCAGATGTGATTGGTGATGGCGCGGACGTACCACTTCGTCGCATAGATCCAGCTGCCGGCAATCCCTCCCAGGGCAGAGCAAAGAAACCGTTGGGCCACCTCGTGTTTCGACAGATCCATGCGCAAGAGGATCGTTGTCACCACCACTGCGAATGACAGCACACTAGTTAGATAAATTCCCTCCCAGCGGATTCGCCGCCACGCCTCTGCCGGATATGCGGTCTTCCAGTCAAGTGAGCTTGCGACGCCCGCTATTTCCTCGGAAGCTGAAGGCGCGAGGCCTATTGGCGGAGCGAGTGATGCCTCCATAAATTCTCCTGCTGCGGGCCGTCTGCCCCATGGTGGCCTCCCGAGTAGCCACCCTACATCCCTGATGGTGCGGCGGGATCGGGGAGCTTTTCAGTTTGGAGTGGGTGTGGCTGAAGAGAATCGTTCGAAGGAGCGGCTTTTAGCCGGCCTGACCAATGAGCAGGCAATAGCCGTCGGGATCGTCTAGACGAATCTCTCCCTTGGGCATGTACTCGGGATATTTGATCGCAGATACTTTCACGCCGCTGGCCAGCAGATGTTCACGGAGTGCAATCAGTTCGGCGGAGTAGAGGTAGAACAGGACCGTCTGCTGGCTGGCAATTACCGCTTCGTCCGCGCGCACGAACATGACTTCGGCTCGCTGGCAGGCAAGGTAAACCCACTGCAGTTCGCCCGAGGGGTTGCGCAAACTGCCGCGAACTTCCAGGCCCATCAGTTTGTAGAAATCGACCGTGCGGTGCACGTCAGCGACATGCACCATCGGCACGAGACTCGTAATGCCATTTGCGAATGCTTCAGCCATCGATTTTCGCTGTCCGCAACTGTTTCACCGCGGTCTCGGAGCTGACCGGCGAATAGTACACCTCTTTGAAGGTGTAGGAGCGAGCTCTGGAGCCTAGGACCGGGAGGATCTCGATGTGCCAATGATAGTCATCGTCGATCGTTTTCCAGTAGCCAAGATTTTTCGAGGGATGCAGGCTGCTGGGAGACGTGTGCAGCACGAGATGGAAATCCTCGGTGATAGAGCGCACTCGTTGCAAGGTGCGGCGCAGAAGTCCGGCCAGGTTAGTTCGCAATCCCGGGCGATTGAGCCCGGCGCGCTCGAAGGACGAGTCGTGATAACGCGGCAAGATCCACGCCTCGTAAGGAACTCGCGGAGCATACGGACACACCGCCAGGTAGTCGCCGCGAGCCTCGATGACGCGCTGCGCCTGGCGTTCTTCCTGCTGGATGATGTCACAAAAGACGCAGCGTTCCTTGGCGACGAAATACTCCCGCCCGGCCCGCAACTCGTAAAGGACGCGCCGAGGCACGAACATAGTTGCGGTAATTTGTGAGGTGGGATGGATGAATTCCTGCCCGGCATTCTTGCCGTAGTCCTTGAAGAGACTGATGTACTTGATGCGTGGATCGCGCTTGAGGTCGAGAATGCGCTCGGCCGCCAGGCGGAGAAAATGCGCGATCTCTTCATCGCTCGCGTTCCACAGATGGCGGTCGTGGCGGGGATTTTCGATCAGGACTTCATGTGCCCCCACGGAGTGCATGCAGTCGTAGATGCCATCGCCGCGGCGGCCGGGCTCGCCTTCGATGTGATAGAGAGGCTTGGGATGCACCACTGCGCGCGCCGACCACACTGCGCCGGGAGTGTTTGGAGTAACAGCAATCACTTGCAGCGGCGCCTTGGCGTCGGAACAGAACGGGCAGGGAGCCTCGGCGCGCTGGCCCGCTTCGCCTGGGTCATCGCCCGTGATGACCCAGGAACGGGTGATGGGATCCTTACGGAGTTCCATAGGGAAGGAGAACATTGGGACAGAATCGGAGTCAACTGCGAACTGTGACTGTCGAATCCCACTTCTCGCGCAAAGAACGCGCCAGAAATGGGGCACCCACGATTAAAACGGGCTCCTTTGTTATAATCCGCCGAAGCCCGCCAGATGACCGAGCCGTCCACTCCGCTGATGCGGCAATATGCCGCGGTCAAAAAGGAACATCCTACGGCGCTGCTGTTCTTCCGCCTGGGCGATTTCTACGAACTATTCTTCGATGACGCCATCGTGGCCGCGAAAGAGCTGCAGATCACGCTGACTTCGCGCAACAAGGAGAAAGGAATCGCAATACCCATGTGCGGCGTGCCCTATCACGCAGCCGAGGGATACATCGGGAAGCTGATTCGCAAGGGCTTCAAGGTCGCCATCTGTGAACAGGTGGAAGATCCACGCCTGGCCAAGAAACTGGTCCGGCGCGAAGTGACGCGGGTGGTCACGCCCGGAACGGCAGCGGATTCGTCGCTGGGGTCGGAGGAGAACAATTTTTTGGCAGCGCTGGCAGAGGTGGGCGATCGCGTGGGATTCGCGGCGCTGGATTTGTCGACCGGGGAGTTCCGGGCTACGGAGTTCGCCGGCGAAGGCGCGATGCGGCGAGTGCAGGAGGAACTGGAGCAACTGCGGCCTAAGGAGTTGCTCTATGGGTCGGCGGCGCCGTTGTTCGAGCGAGGAAGCACCGAAGAGCAGCCTAGCTTGGCCCCGTCGAAAATCCTCGTTTCTCGCGCAAAGAACGCGCGAGAAATGGGGCACCCGCTGTCCCCACATGGAGCTACCTGCTCTGAGACCCCCCTGGACGACTGGATTTTCGCGCCGGATCACGCGATTCCGCTGCTGGAGAATCACTTCGGGGTGCTCTCGCTCGAAGGATTCGGACTGGCGGGACGGCCAGCAGCGGCTTCGGCAGCGGGCGCAATCTTGCATTATGTCCGCTCGACGCAGCGCGGCTCGCTCGATCACGTGGATCGCATCGGATGGTACGAGCGGCAGCATTGCCTGGTCCTGGACGCGGTCACAGTGCGCAACCTGGAAATGATCGAGCCGCTGTTCGCCGGTGCGGATGCGGGCGTGACTCTATTCCGCTCGATCGACGCCGCTGTGACGCCCATGGGCAAGCGGTTGCTACGAGCCTGGCTGCTGCGGCCGTCGCTCGATTTGGAGGAGATCAATGCCCGGCTCGATGCGGTGGAAGCGGGCGTAAACGACGTTGTGGCTCGCGAGGAGCTGCGGCGGGCGATTGATGGCGTACTCGACCTGGAGCGGCTTCTCAGCCGGGTCACACTGGAGGCTGCGAACCCACGAGACGTGCTCGCCCTGGCCGCATCACTAGGGAAGATTCCGGCGGCGAAGGCTGCGGTCGGACGGTTGGCTGCTGCCCGGTTGGAAGTGCTGAACTCGTCACTCGATGAGTTGCGCGATCTGCGCGAGCGCGTCGAGAAAACGATCGTGCCCGAGCCGCCGTTGACTTTTGCGGATGGCGGGGTCATCGCCGCTGGCTTAGATCGCGACCTCGACGACTTGAGAGATCTCTCGCGCAACAGCAAGCAGGTGCTGGCGCAGATCGAGCAGAGAGAACGCGGGCGCACGGGTATTAGCTCGCTGAAGGTGAAGTTCAATTCGATTTTTGGGTATTACATCGAGGTTTCGAAGGCAAATCTGCAGCTGGTTCCACAGGACTACGAGCGCAAGCAGACACTGGTGAATGCGGAGCGCTTTACCACTCCTGAATTGAAGGAGTACGAGACCAAGATTCTTGACGCGCAGGAGAAGATTGTCGAGATTGAGCGGCGATTGTTTACGGAGCTGCGTACCGCGATCGCGGCTGAGGCGCGGCGAATTCGACAAACCGCCCTGGCGCTGGCGGAAGTGGACGTACTGGCGTCGCTGGCGCACATCGCGGCGCTGCGCAATTACTGCCGGCCACAATTTTTGGAGTCAAGCGCTGGGGGCGAACTGGAAATCATCGAAGGCCGGCATCCGGTGATTGAGCAACAGGAAATGGCCGGAGGCAGCGACCGTTTTGTGCCCAACGATCTGTATCTCAATGCCACAACGCATAATATCCTGCTGCTGACTGGGCCGAATATGGGCGGCAAGTCGACTTATCTGCGGCAGACGGCGCTGGTGGTGATCATGGCCCAAATGGGATCGTTCGTTCCGGCGCGCTCGGCGCGGCTGAGCGTGGTCGACCGCGTGTTCACCCGCATTGGAGCCAGCGACAACCTGGCACGTGGGCGCTCGACGTTTATGGTCGAGATGACGGAGACAGCGGCGATTCTGCATACGGCGACGGCGCGGTCGCTGATCCTGTTGGATGAAGTTGGGCGAGGCACCGCTACGTATGACGGGTTAGCGATCGCGTGGGCGGCGGTCGAATATCTGCACGCGCGGGTGCGGGCTAAAACCCTATTCGCCACCCACTATTTCGAGCTGACGGAGTTGGCCGAACAGCTTTCGGGAGTGAAGAACTACCACGTTTCGGTAAAAGAGACGGCTGGTGGGATTGTCTTTCTGCGGAAGGTTGAACTGGGGGCAGCCGACCGCAGCTACGGGATCGAAGTGGCGAAGCTTGCTGGACTACCGATTGAAGTAGTCACGCGTGCGCGCGAGGTATTGGCGGAACATGAGTTTGCCGAGCAGCAAGCCACGGCGCATCTTTCGCCGGGGGCGGTTCCGCCTCCAGCGCAGTTGACGATCTTCACGCCGCTCTCGCAACCGGTGTTGGAGAAGCTGCGAGAGGTGGATTTGAACCGGCTCACGCCGCTGGAAGCGCTGAATCTGTTGGCGGAACTGAAGAAGGAAATCTAGCCACAAAGGGCCACGGAGGAAAATCTGGTAGAGGCGTCCGGACAACTGCTGATGGTCGGTTTTGACGGTACAGAGATGACGCCGCGGCTCAGTTCCCTGCTCACGCGGTTGCAGCCAGCTGGGGTAATTCTGTTCGCGCGGAACATCCAGAGCACTGAGCAAACATGGCGGCTGCTGCGTGAGTGCCAGAAGTGCGTGGCTACGCCGTTGTTCACCTGTGTTGACCTTGAGGGCGGGAGCGTTGACCGGTTCCGCGACGCGCTGGGAGCCACGCCTTCGGCGGCGGATGTGTTTGCGGCCGGCGATCGCAAGCTCTATCGGAAGCACGGAGAGCTCATCGGCAAGAACTGCCAGGCACTTGGATTTAACGTTGACTTCGCGCCAGTGCTCGATCTGGCGTTCGAGGCTTCGCGCACGGTGATGAGTTCGCGGGTGGTGTCTGACGACCCTCAATCGACCGTTGCCTATGCGCGGGAGTTCCTGACCGGACTACGCTCGGCGAACGTCCTCGGATGCGGCAAGCATTTTCCGGGTCTCGGCGAAGGCAAGCTTGATAGCCACCAAGAATTGCCCCTCATCGACAAACCGTTGAAGAAGCTTTGGGCGGAAGATCTGGTTCCCTACCGGATGCTCCGGCGGCAACTGCCGTTCGTGATGATTTCTCACGCTGCGTATCCACGGGTGACACGCGAGCGGATTCCTGCGTCGCTGTCGAAGATATGGATCACCGACATCCTGCGCAAGCGCATCGGATATCGAAATCTGATCGTGTCGGACGATCTCGAAATGGGCGGAGTGCTGGCGGCGGCTTCGGTCGGAGAAGCGGCAGTGGAGTTCATTCGCGCGGGCGGTGATTTGTGCCTTATCTGCCATCGCGAGGACCGCGTCACGAACGCGTACGAACAGCTGGTGAAGTTTTCCGAGAGTGATCGGAGATTTGCGATTCGGGTTGGGGAAGCACAGCGGCGTGTGCTGGCGTTCAAGAGGAAACAGCTCGACAGGCGTCTCCGCGCCGCACGGGCTCCTTCGGAAACAGCAGTCAAAAGGCTTTCGCGGGCGTTGTGGGAGTTCGGCGAGCAGGTGCGGATCGAGACAGTCAATCGGCAGGCGCGCACGCGGCGGCCGCGCCCATGAGCGGGGACGCGATGATCGTGGCCGGAGTGATGAGCGGGACGTCTGCCGACGGCATCAATGTGGCGCTGGTGAGGATCAGCGAAAAGGACGGGCAAGGCTCCCGCTCGGGGTCGGTTGCGGCTGGACGCAGTCGGGGACAGGAGTGTCCGCGCCACATGATCAAGTTGGTGGGGCACGCGCAATATTCTTATCCTCACAGGGTACGTGAGGCGGTGCTGGCCGCGATGAATGCTGCGTCTGCCCGTGTGGCGGATCTGGCGCGGCTTGACTTTGTTTTGGGCGAACTTTACGCCGAGGCGGTGCTGGCCACCGAGAGCAGGTTTCGAGTGAAGGCGGATCTTGTCGGCTGTCACGGGCAAACCTTGTATCACCAGGGTGAAACGCAGCCTTTTCTGGAGAGGAAGATCACCGCTACGTGGCAGACAGGAGAGGCTGCGGTGATTGCGACGCGCGTTGGAGTGCCGGTTGTGTCCGATTTTCGTCCGGCGGATATGGCGGCGGGGGGCAAGGGGGCGCCGCTGGTTCCATACCTCGACTACCTGATGTTTCGCGACGCAAAGGTTGGGCGGATCGTGCAGAACATCGGGGGCATCGCGAATCTTACCGCAATTCCGCCGGGGGCGCTCGCGAAAGATATCTTTGCTTTTGACACCGGGCCTGGGAACATGGTCATCGACGCTGTGACTGAGGCGCTGTTCAGGCGGCCGTTTGACCGCGGAGGGAAGATTGCAGCCTCGGGGAATGTGATTGCGCCGGTTCTGCGGCGGATGCTGGCATACAAATTCCTTCGGCGCAAACCGCCGAAGACCGCCGGGCGCGAGGAATTCGGACGCGAATTTGTTCGCCAGTTCCTGGACGCCGGCGGAAAAGCTCGCAAGCAGGATGTGGTGGCCACGGCCACAGCGCTGACAGCGCGGTCGATTGCCGACGCCGTGCAGCGGTTCGTTCTGCCGAAGACGGGTTCGCACTCGAACCACTCGTTTTGTGAAATGATTCTTTCGGGCGGGGGATCGCGGAATGGCACGCTGACCGGCATGCTGGCGGAATGCCTGGGGCCGCTCGGTGTTCAGGTGCGATTCTCGGATGACTTCGGGCTGCCTTCGGAGGCCAAGGAGGCCGTCGCTTTTGCCCTGCTCGCGTACGAGACCTGGAACCGTAGGCCATCGAACGTTCCTTCCGCCACGGGCGCGAGGCGTGCGGCGATTTTGGGGAAGATTTCGTATGCGTAAGAAAAAGAGTGTCGGAGCGGTCTTCTGCCTCATGTCACTCTCTCTTCTCCTTTCCTGCTCAGCAAAACCTGATCCCAACACGCTGGTCATGCTCATCGAGACGAGCCCGACCAACCTGGACCCCCGTGTGGGTATCGACGCTTGGTCGGAACGCATCGACAGCCTGATCTGCGACGATTTGCTTTCGCGTGGAGATGATTTAAACGTGGCACCGGAGTTGGCGGAAAGATGGGAGATTCCTGACCCCCTGACTTACGTCTTCCATCTGCACCGTGGCGCGAAGTTTCACGATGGCCGCCTGTTGACGGCGCGCGATGTGAAGTGGACGTTCGATTCCCTGCTGCAAGGCAAGATCCGCAGTACCAAGGCCGCGGTGTACAAGTTTGTGGATCGCATCGAGGCGCCTGACGACGCAACGATCATCTTTCACATGAAGGAACAGGATGCGACGCTGCTCTGGAACCTGTCGGACGGCGCGATTGGGATCGTCCCTGCGGGCAGCGGGGATGAGATGACGAGACATCCCGTCGGCTCGGGTCCATTCAAGTTTGTAAGCGCCGAGACCGACCGGGAGATCGTCCTCGAGCGCAATGACGATTACTGGGGCAAGAAGGCGAGTCTTGCGCGCGTGCGGTTTGCTGTGGTGCCCGACGAGACCACCGAGGCGCTTGAACTACGTAAAGGCAGCGGAGACATCGCCATTAATTCGCTCACACCCGACACCGTGCTGACTCTGGCGCGCGAGGCCAATCTTTCCGTCGACAGCGCACATGGGACGCGATTTGCTTACCTCGGATTTAATCTCCGCGATCCAATTTTGAAGGATGTGCGCGTGCGGCAGGCGATTGCCCATGCGCTCGATCGGAAACCGATGGTTGAATACCTGTGGCGGGGGCAGGCCGAGCTGGCACGGAGCGTGCTGCCGATGCAGAGTTGGGCGTACAACGGCGACGTGCCCACATATGACCATGATCCTGAAAAAGCGAAGCAGTTGCTTGATGCGGCCGGATATGCGGCGGTCAACGGTGTGCGCTTTCATATCACCATGAAGACATCCACGGACGCGAACACACGCCTGATGGTAGCGGTGATGCAGCAGCAGTTGCGCGAGGTCGGAATCACCCTCGATATTCGCAGCTTTGAATCGGCTACGTTCTTCTCCGACGTGATTCACGGGGCGTTTCAAATGTACGGGCTGCGCTGGATCGGGGGCAACGAGGATCCCGACATTTTTGAATATGCGTTCCACTCGTCGAAGTTCCCGCCCAACGGGGCGAATCGCGGGTTCTATTCAAATCCCAAAATAGACGCGCTCATCGACAAGGCACGTCGCGAGATCGATCCGAACGCGCGTAGACCGTTGTATGCCGAGGTGCAGCGCATACTCGCCGAGGATCTGCCCTACATTGACTTGTGGTATCTCGACAACGTCCTTGTGCACACCCGGAGGGTGCGGAACCTGAAGTTGAATGCGGCGGGAAACTATGATTTTCTTCGAACTGCGGAGCTGGCACCGTGAGCGCAATTGACAACTGGCTGCCGGAGTATCAAGTCAAGGCGCGCTATTCGGTTCTGGTCGGACGTTCCCCGGAGAACACGGCTGCGGCGTTGAGGAAGGCTAGCTTCGCAGACCTGGCTATCGTTCGGCGATTAATGAGACTTCGCGGCTATCGGTTGGGGGACACAAAACCCGCTGCTTCTTCCGCAGCGGAAAGCTGCCGGCTCGGATCTTTTCTTGAACTGGTGGCCAGTCCCGAGGAAGTTGTGCTCGGCATTGCGGGCCGGTTCTGGCGACCTGACGGAGGAATTGTTCGCGATCTCACTCCGGAAGGATTTCGCGAGTTTCGCCGTATGGGTTACGCCAAGGCTGTTTGGAATTTCTTCATTTCACCCGCGGATGGCAGCTCGCGACTCAGCACCGAGACCCGAGTGCAAACCTTTGGACGGGCCGCCACCGTGAAGTTCCGACTGTACTGGCTCGTAGTTGAACCCTTCTCCGGGTTGATACGCAAGGCGATGCTGCGCGAGGTGAAGCGAATCGCTGAACGAACTGAGTCGTGACAGGCCATGTTCCGACTCAGACGCGTTCGCTTCCGCCCCGACTCCGATTTGGGATTCCCGATCTCCCCACTTTCTTGGTGCGTTCTGTGCGATCAAGAGCATAATGCAATGAGGAGCGGTTTCGCTGAAGCTGTAGCTGCACGGCGCTCGGGGGCTGAAGCCCAGCATCCAGCACAACCGGCATGCGGCACGACTGGACGTCGAGCCCTTTCCGGATACAACTATGGCGAAACAGGCATAGAACTGATGTCCGGGTGAGGATTTCCGTGAGAGTAGCGCCCCATAGGTTGTCGGCCTGTAGCATCGTGCTCGCTCTGTTCGTCTGTGCATTTTGTTGCAGCCTCGCTGCCACCCAGCAGACTCCAGTTGCTCCGGAAGTTCCACCCCAGTTCAAACTCGACATGGAGACCGCGGCACGGCTGCGGCCGCAGTTATCGGGTCAGAGTATCGAACCGTCGGGACGTTACGCGACGGGGCGCCTTGTATTCGACAGGCTGGTGGCGCAGATTCAAGCGCCGAGAACCGGCAAATTCGCGTGGGCGTTACGCATCGTCAAAGACGATCAGATGAACGCGTTCTCCTCGCCCGACGGAACGGTTTATGTGGAAAGCGGTTTGGCTGAACTGGTGGGAGCGAGCACCGGTCTGTGGGCGGCGGTCCTGTCGCACGAGATCGCTCATGTCGTTCGCCGCGACTGGGCCCGGCGCTATCTCTTTCAGAAAGTTCTGGAAAATGGCGGCGGGGCGGTGATCGCGCTGGGCGATCCCAGCCTGCCCTCGGTCTCCTGGTCGGATTCGGAGAAAGCTGCGGCAGACTTTGGCCGGTTCTGCCGCCAGATGGAACTGGACGCCGACCGTGAAAGTCTCATGCTGATGGCGCGCGCGGGCTATCATCCTGACTTCGTCCCGGCGCTACATCATCTGCTGCATGCGCGGAGTTCGGCTGGAACGGCTGCGTCACTTTACGCCATGCATCCCTGTTGGGAAGAGCGGGACCGCGAGTTAAGCCATGCTTACGAAGCGGCCAGCATCGAATTCGCGCGGCATTGGCCGGAGTGGTATGCCTCGCCGGGAGGGAATCCACCCGTGCTTGTGTTCGCCGAAGAGCCCAGGGTAAGAAAAACCGGTTCCACGGGATGGGAGATCCAGATTCCCATGCGCTGCCAGAACCTGGTGGGCGCAGTGGAAGTGGTGCTGCACTCCAGGGCAACCAGCAGCAAAACTTCGCGCCCTGATTCCACCCCTGATTTGTCGGAAGCGGGAAGCGAGCTGCGACAGCTGACCGGCTGCACTTCACCCCGGACGACGATCACCTTCTCTCTGGGGGATCCGGCAGACCGAAACCAAGCTGCGCAGCGCTGGACCGACGTCTATGTGCTCGATGCCTGGGGCGCGGTACTGGCGCGTGCGGACCTGCCAAAGCTGCACCGCTAACGACATTGTCCTCCGCTGACGACGCTTCAACATTGCACTTGCACCTTGGTCCCCAAAGAGAAATCCGAGTGCGTGTTACCATCGAACTCAGCGTCTCCGCATGCGAATTCTCTTCATCGGCGACATCTTCGGACGGCCGGGACGGACGATCGTCAAGGACAGGCTGCCGGGGATCGTGCGCGACCAGGCCATTGAACTGATCATCGCCAACGGTGAGAATTCTGCGGCGGGCTTTGGCATTACCCCGGCGCTGGCCGAGGAGCTGTTCGAACTGAACATCGACGTGATTACCACCGGCAACCACGTCTGGGATAAGCGCGAAATCGTCGACTATTTTCAGATGATTGAAGGCAACGGTCACGGCCCGGCCCGCCGGGTTCTGCGCCCGGCCAACTACCCGGCCGACATGCCGGGATGGGGGCTCTACGAGGGCTTCAAGGGGAAGGTGCCTTACGCCGTGATCAACCTGCAGGGGCGAGTGTTCATGGCCTCGAACGATGATCCGTTCCGTGTCGCAGATCAGCTTTTGAAGAAGGTGGAAGCAAAAGTGATCGTAGTGGACATGCACGCGGAGGCGACTTCGGAGAAGATTTCGCTGGGATGGTATCTCGACGGAAGGGTTACAGCGGTCCTCGGGACGCACACCCACGTGCCGACGGCGGACGAGCGAGTTCTACCCAATGGCACCGCCTACGTGACCGATGTGGGGATGACGGGTCCGTACGATGGCGTCATTGGGGTAAAGAAAGAACTGGTTGTGGGCAAATTCCTGAGCGGAATGCCGGTGCGTTTCGAGCCGGCCACAGGCGATGTTCGCCTGTGCGCGGTGGTCATCGACTGTGACGAGAAAACCGGCAAGGCGCGCGAAATCGAACGGCTGATGCTGTCATAGAGACGTGGGTGGTAGCATCTTTCTGCTCTTGCCCCTTGGAGACTGCAAGGCAGGGGAAGTGGAGCGTTCTTCCGGATGACCGGCAGGGCCGACCCGGTTGAACCCGAAGGTACGAGGGCCTGTGGAGTGACCTGGACCCACGAAAACCAAGTTAGAATCAGAAAAACATGCGGCGGACAGCACTTCCTTTTCAAGTGGCACTGCTGGCGATGACGCTGGCTCTGCCTGCGTTCGCAGGCGGTGATGATGCATCGGCTGCATCGGCCCCTCCGCCGGTGGCGTGCAGTAGTGGAATTCCCGGCGGGGTCAATTGCATTGTTTCGAAGAAAGAAATGAAGGAAGCCCGCGAGGCGTTCGCCCGTGGGCGCAAACTGCAGGACCACCAGCGCCTCGACGAGGCGTTCACGCAGTTCAATGAGGCAATGCGGATGGTGCCGCAAGACCTGGAGTTTCTGACGGCGCGCGAACTGGTCAAGGCGCAACTGGTCTTTAACCATGTCCAACGCGGCAATGTGCTGCTGGCCGAGAACTCGCGGCCACAGGCGGACGCCGAATTTCGCGCCGCCCTCGATCTCGATCCGGAGAACCAGTTCGCCCGGGAAAGGTTGCAGGAATCGGCTCTGCCAGCAATTCCATTGCTGCCGCGTGCTCTCCCCGAGCGTCTAGTGAATGCCGGGGAGATTCATCTCGAGCCCAAGAACGACCGAGCCACATTTCATTTTAGTGGCGATGTTCGCGGCTTGTTCACCGAGTTCGCCATGGCTTACGGAGTCACCGCGCAGTTTGATGAGTCGGTGCAGGCCCGCCAGGTGCGGTTTAATGTGGACGACGTGGACTTCTTCGCCGCGCTGAAGCTGGCTTGCCAGGTCAGCAAGGTGATGTGGGCCGCTCTCGATGCTCATCAACTTCTGATCGCCGCAGATAACCCGGAGAGCCACCGACAGTTTGACCGGATGTCGCTGCGAACGTTTGTTTTGCCGCCGCATTCCTCGGCGCAGGAAGTGACCGACATGGTCAACACCCTGCGCACCATCTTTGACCTGCGGTTCATTCAGCCAGGACAGACCTCCGGCGTGGTTGAGATACGGGCACCCGCACCAGTCCTCGAAGCTTGCACCAGGTTGCTGGCTCAACTCGACAACGACCGGCCGCAAGTGATGCTCGACATCCACGTCTTCCAGATCAGCCACATGCTAACGCGCAACATCGGGGTCCACATTCCCAACACGTTCAACCTGTACAACATTCCAGCCGCGGCGCTGGTTGCGCTGGCCGGACAGAATATTCAGAATCTCATCAACCAGCTGATCGCCTCGGGCGGCATCAACCAGGCAGGAAGCTCGGCGCTCTCCGGACTTCTGGCGCAACTCACCGGGCAGCAGAATTCCATCTTCAGCCAGCCTCTGGCCACGTTCGGAGGCGGGCTCACGTTTATGGGCCTCAGTCTCGACCAGTTCGCCGCCGCTCTTTCGGTCAACGAATCGTGGGCGCGGGTCCTCGAGCAAGTGACGATGCGCGCCAGCCAGGGAAACGACGCAACCGTTCACCTGGGATCGCGCTACCCGATTTTGAATGCCTCCTACGCTCCGATTTACAACTCGCCCCAGATTTCGCAGGTGCTGGGCAACCAGTCGTACGTTCCTCCGTTCCCATCCGTCAGCTATGAAGACCTGGGTTTGAACGTGAAAGCAAAGCCGACGGTCCACGGCGATGGCGCGATCGGTCTGCAGCTCGAGATGCAGGTGCGATCGCTCACCGGGCAATCCGCCAACGGCGTGCCGGTGATCTCGAACCGGGAATATAAAGGGAGCATCAACTTGAAGGATGGCGAACCGGCGGTTGTGGCCGGGGCGGTCTCGCACAACGATCAGCTTTCCATGAGTGGAATTCCCGGCCTTGGAGCTATTCCCCTCCTGAATCAGGCGATGGTCAGCAACACCAAGCAAGAGGACGACGACGAACTCATGATCGTCATCACGCCGCACATTCTTGCCGAGATCAACCGAACGACGCCGGAGATTTGGCTCAGCGAGAAATAAAACTGGATTACTTGCCCTGCTTGGCCGCGAACTCCACCAGGCTCTTGTAGAGGTCGGAGGCGTGGGCATCGAAACTGCCGATCTTGCGTCCGTTGATGAAGAGGGACGGCGTGCCGGTCACGTCGACAGCTTTCCCGAGGGCAATCGAGGCATCCAGGTGCGCTTTGGTTTCCGCCTTGGCGGCGCAGGCCGCGATGTCGGAGCCCTTCAACCCCACTCCGTCGGCAATGGCGGTCAGTTTCGCATCGGCGGTTTCGGCGGTGATGTCGGCCTGAGTCTCATAAGTCTTGGAGAGGAACTTCCAGAAAGCGTCGTTGGACGCGCGGCCTACACAATCGGCATAAGCCGCACCCTTAGCCGCCCAGTTGTGCATTTCCAGGGGAAAATTCTGAAACACGAAGCGTGCATTTGGCTCAGCGGCGACCAAGGCTTCGATGGTAGGTTGCGCCGCCTTGCAGGCCGGACACTGCAGGTCGCCAAACTCCACGATCATGACCGGCGCGTCTTTGGGGCCGCGCTCGGGGCCCGTGATTCCCTTCTCCAAGGTCTTTTTCGCCGGATCAAACGGCATGGCGCCAAAAGGAATGATGTCGCCGGTCAGCGCGTGCGCGCCATCGGGAGTAACGTAGAAACGGCTCAACTGCTGGCCTTGCTGGTTGGCGAGCACGACCGTCACCTCGGCCAGGCCGCCGACCCCGGCCGGGCGGATGCTGGCGATTTTCCAAGTCAGGTCCGGCTGATAGCCGAGGGATTGCTGCAGGAACGAGTCGACGGTGGCTTCGGAGGGAAGGTTCGCGGCTGGGTCGGACTTGTCGGCGGCCTTCTCCGCGGGTTTGGCGGGAGACGCCTTGGTCGTGGTTGTAGTCTGCGCTGCCACGAGACTGCCAGACAGCAGAAGAGCACAAATCGCGATCAGAAAACTGCGCATGGGTTCCTTTCGTTTCCGGAGTCTTTGCGTTCGGGGTGTGATCTGGCTTAAACCTCGTTTTTCGCAGCAATGGGAAATCGCCGCCCGTAGCCGAAGGCCTTGGGGGAAATCTTGATGCCGGGAGCGGCCTGCTGACGCTTGTACTCGGCGCGATCCACCATGCGAATCACGCGGCTCACGGTTTCAATGTCGAATCCGCGATCGGCCGCAATCCGGTCCGCGGAATGGGCGTCTTCCACGTAGTCTTCCAGCACCGCGTCCAGCACTTCGTACGGCGGCAGCGAATCGCTGTCCTTTTGATTGGGGCGCAACTCAGCCGATGGCGGCTTTTCCAGCGTGGCCTGCGGAATGACCGCGCGCCGCGAATTCACGTACTCGCTCAGACGATATACGAGCGTCTTCGGTACGTCTGAAATGACCGCCAGTCCACCCACCATGTCTCCATAGAGTGTACAGTAGCCCACGCCCAGCTCGCTCTTGTTGCCGGTGGAGAGAACGATGGCGCCGAATTTGTTCGAAAGAGCCATCAGCAGCGTGCCGCGGGCACGGGATTGAATGTTTTCTTCCGTCACATCTTCCTTTTGTCCAGCGAAGACGGTCTGCACGGTCTGGCGATACGCGTCGTAGGCGGCATTGATCGAAAGCAATTCGAAGCGAATGCCGAGATTCTTGGCCAGCGCACAAGCGTCGTCGATCGAACCCTGCGATGAGTACGGACCGGGCATGCCGACGCCGATCACATTCTCCGGCCCTACAGCATCGGCAGCGATGACAGCAGTGAGCGCGGAATCGATTCCGCCGCTGAGTCCGATAATCGCTTTCTGAAATCCGCATTTGTGCATGTAATCGCGCGTGCCCAGGACCAGGGCTGAATACGCGCTGGCTTCGTCTCCGGAGATCTGCTCGTGCATCTCGCCGGACAGATCGTTGGAATCGACGTAGACAAGATCCTCCTCGAACGAGCGCCCCTGCGCAACGACCCTCCCCTCACGATTGAGAACGAGGCTGGAGCCGTCGAATATCAAGCTATCGTTACCGCCCACCTGGTTCACCATCGCCACCGGAGCCTTGTGCTGGCGCGCGATGCTGGCTAACATTTCGCGGCGGAACTCGCGTTTACCGATCCAGAATGGGGACGCGGAAATGTTGAGCACGAAGTTTCCGCCCGCTTGAATCAAAGATTCGACGGGATCGACCGTATACAGCCGCTTCGACCAGAACTGCTTGTCGTTCCACGCATCTTCGCAGATGGTAAGCGCCATCTGCTTGCCGCAGAACGGAAACAGCTGCTGGCTGCGAGCAGGCGCGAAGTTACGCATCTCATCGAAGACGTCGTAGGTTGGCAGCAGCATTTTCGACTGGATGAAGGCGACCTTGCCCTCCATGAGTAAGGCCGCCGAGTTCATGACCGACTTGCCCGTATCGGAGTGGGCGGGGGTTACCAGGCCGCAGATTACGGCGATGCCTTTGGTTTCGGCAGCGATGCTCTCAACTGAATCGCGGTTTCGCGCCACGAAGGAAGGCCGCTCGACGAGGTCGCGGGGTGGGTAACCGCTGACCGACAACTCCGGAAACAGAATCAGTCCGGCGCCAGATCCCTGGGCGCGCCGAGAGAAATCGACAATCTTTGCGACGTTGCCGGAAAAGTCTCCGACCGTGGGATTGATTTGGCCCAGCGCTATCTTCACTTCTCCAGTGTAAAACGTGGGACCGAACAGGCCAAGTGATCGGCTCCCCGTGCCTCCCCGTGCAGCAATCGCGGGCAGCGGTTCGCGTCCCCTGCGCGGATGACAGATTCGTGCCGTTCGAGAGTGCAGTCAGCCGCCTGCCCGCCCGCGAGGTTCTGGCGAATCTCTGGCCGCAGTCAATGGAGCGTCGCTCGTGGGAGTATTTTGCCTTATCTTCGCCAGCAATTGCTTTGAAGCGAGGCATGGAGGAAGCACAATTCACCAGCGCAAGAACTTACAAAAAGGCGTAACATTATCGATTTGGTAGCTGAATAATCGAGGCCACGCCGCCCCTGCTTATGAACAAGAAAAGCGTTCTCCTGTTCTCTCGTCCCTTCGTCGTTCTCAACGTGTTTCTAACGCTAGCCATGGCGCAATCCGAGGCCAAGGCTCATCCCTGGATGAATCACAAGCTGTCGCCCGACGAGCGTGCCGCCATGGTGGTGAAGCAGATGACGCTCGACGAGAAAATCACGCTGCTGCACGGCACTGGCATGGAGGGACTCAGTCCGATGAGTCCGCTGGCCGCGCAATCGAACGGCTGCGCTGGATACGTGGTCGGGATCCCGCGCCTCGGCATTCCCGGCATCCAGATGTGTGACGCCGCCTATGGCGTCCGAATGAGTGCAACGAACGGACGCTACTCGACTGCCTTGCCGTCGGACGTGGCCGGCGCCGCGAGTTGGGACCTCGACGCCGCCTACCAATACGGAGCGCTGATCGGCCGTGAGTTGCGGGCCCAGGGTTACAACATGTCGCTCGGCGGAGGCGTCAATCTGACGCGCGAACCGCGCAACGGGCGGACATTCGAGTACATGGGCGAAGATCCGGTGCTGGCGGGAAAAATGGTAGGGTCCGCCATCAAGGGTCTGCAGGCGCAGCATGTTCTTGGCGACATCAAGCATTATGCCCTCAACGATCAGGAGAGCGGACGCAACGCCGTGAACGTGAACGTCGACAAGCGCTCGGCGCGAGAGAGCGATCTGCTGGCGTTTGAAATCGGAATCCAGGAGTCCGATGTAGCCGGTGTGATGTGTTCCTATAACCGTGTCGACGGCGACTATGCCTGCGAGAACAAGTACCTGCTCAATGACGTTCTGAAAAAAGACTGGAATTTCAGGGGATTCGTGCTCACGGACTGGGGCGGGGCGCACAGCGTTGCGAAAGCGTCCGGAGCCGGACTCGACCACGAAGAGCCCGGCTGGATCTTCTATGGCGAAGAGTTAAAGAAGGCGGTCCAGTCGGGGAAGGTGCCGCAAGCGGAAGTGGATGACCATGCGCATCGAATTTTGCGCGCGATGTTTGCCACAGGGGTAATCGACGATCCGCCCGAGAAGAGCGTGGTGGACGTACTCGGCGGTCTTGAAGTCGCGCAGAGGATCGCGGAACAAGGCACAGTCCTTCTCAAGAACGAAGGCGCGCTGCTTCCCCTGGATGCTGGCAAGCTCCACAGCATTGCCGTCATCGGTCCCCATGCGGATGTGGGAATGATTTCGGGAGGAGGCTCAGCCCAGGTCGACCCTCCGGGCGGGAATGCGATCCTTCCGCCGGGCAAGGGACAGACGCGATGGCTGGAGCCGGTCTGGTTCCCCACGTCCCCGCTGAAGGCGATTCGAAGCAAGGCTCCCGCGGCGAACGTTCAGTTTGACTCCGGTGCAGATGCAGCGAAAGCGGCGATGCTGGCGAAGAACGCGGACGTGGCCATTGTTTTCGCGTATCAGTGGGAAAGCGAAGGCATGGACCTCGAGAGTCTGTCACTGCCCGAACATCAGGATGATCTGATTGCGAAAGTAATGGCGGCGAATCCGCACACGGTCGTCGTGCTCGAGACGGGCGGACCTGTGACTATGCCCTGGGTGGGACAGGTGGGAGCGATTCTGGAAGCCTGGTTTGCCGGAAGCCGCGGCGCTGAGGCCGTGGCGAACCTGTTGTTTGGTGAAGCAAATCCGTCGGCGAAGCTGCCGCTCACGTTCCCCAGGAACGAAGCGGACCTGCCGCATCCTACCGTGGTACAGCCGCCACACGAGTCGCTTCCTGACGAGTCGAAGCCCGAGGTATGGAAGCAGATCGCCGCAGGGCTCGCGCCGTTTCAGGTCACATACGACGAAGGCGTAAAGGTCGGTTACAAGTGGTACGACGCAGAGAACAAGCCCGTTCTTTTCCCCTTCGGGTACGGACTTTCTTACACCACCTATTCATACTCGAATCTCAAAGTGACGCCGGGAAAGAATCCGCGGGTTACGTTTACGGTTACGAACTCGGGCAGCCGTAGCGGAGCCGAAGTCGCCGAAGTCTACGCTTCCCTGCCGGCGGCAGCTGCAGAGCCGCCCAAGCGGCTGGTGGGCTGGAGCAAGGTGAAGCTCAATCCGGGCGAGAGCAAAGAAGTGGCGGTGGACGTGGACGCGAAGTACCTTTCCATTTTCAACGTGGAGAACAACGGCTGGCAGTTGCTTCCGGGAGAATATACATTCCTGGTCGGCGGCTCGTCGCAGGAAGTGCCGCTGAAGGACACGGTCAGTCTGAGGTAATGCGTGGGCCAGCGGGCGCGTGAATCAAGCGCCCCCGAGCTTTGCGGCTGCTAATACTTCGGGAACCACACAATCGACATCCCCGTCCCTGGTGCGGTGATTCACAATACATGCCCTGAGGCAGAATCTGTTCCGCAGCGAAGGGTTGGAAAGGTAAACTCGTCCACGCTCAACAATCCCCTTGAGGATGGCGAGGTTCAATCGGTTCAGTTCTTCTTCTGTTCGGATTCTGCCTCCCGATGACGGAAGCAGACTGCGCTGAGTTCAACCGGAGCCATCAACTCCAACTGAGATTCATTTCGAACTGCCTGCGCGAGGCGGCTCGCTTGCGACAGGTCCTTGGCGATGGACGCGCGAAATGGGGCGAGGCCGTGATGGAGGAGTGATAGCCAGAGTTTCAGTGGACGGAAACTGCGCGACAGTTCGATCGATTCTTCGAAAAATAAGAATCTTCCACTGGATCGGCACTGAGCGCACGTGCGTAGTCACCGGTGTGTGAAAAGGCCAGGCGGGCAGGCTGCGGGCTGCGATAGAGAAGGCAGCCACAGTCGAGCGGCTGATACAGCCACTTGTGCGGATCGAGAGATATCGAATCGCGAGTTCGATGCCATCGAATTTTTGGCGAGCGGCGATCACCGCCAAGGCACCGTAGGCACCATCGATATGAAACCCCACGCCATGTCGGTGGGGAACCTCCGCGATCTGACGGAGCGGATCAATGGCGCCGGTACTGACAGAGCCCGCCGAAGCTACAACGGCCAAAGGAGTCTTACCTGCTGCCTTGTCGGCAACGATGGTTGCATCGAGCTCTTCGGGAATCATGCGGGACGATTCATCGGTCGCAATCAACCTCAGATTGCTGCGTCCGATTCCCAACAGAGCAACGCTGTTGGGAATCGACATGTGGATCTCGCTGGAAGCGTTAGACCACTCCTCCGCAAGCCAACCCGGTTTCGTTGGCCGCGGACTGCACTTCGCGAGCCATAGCTAGGCCCATCAGGTTCGCGAACGAACCGGCGCCCGTGCGATGCCCGCAAAACTCCGGACAGCGCATCTCCTCGGCCAGCCAGCCCACCACCCTCTGCTCGATCGCGGCTGCCGCCGGTCCAGAACGCCAGGCCGTCACGTTCTGGTTGAGCACACTGGCGAGCAAATCAGCCACAGCGCCGACCGGGTTCTCCCGATCCGAGCACGTAGCCAAAGAAACGACCATTTTGCGCGCGCGAGAGCCGCATCACTTCCGCCGATCATTCAGAGCCGCTTCACCGAGGCCTGCCTCGGATAATGGCGCGCGAAATTGACGCAGCGTCTCAGCACCGGTTGTCGCAGGCGCGATTGGCTGCCCACCAAAGTTCTCAAGATATTCGCGGGCCAGTTTTGTCGCGCGTACCGCCAGCCGCCGAAATTCATCCGCGGGGATTTCGATTGGATTCCTATGAAATGAAGGCTACGAATGCAGAGTTCGCGAGTTGACAAAGATTTCTCTTGCGCCCGGCTAGTGGTTATCTTGGGCCTCGGGAAAAACCGAATGCTGCGGCGCGGGCACGGGTGCCGAGCCCTTCTGATCCCGCCAGAGCACCTGATTCAAGCGAGCGGCGCCAGCGGCGTCGGGACGCGAGAAATCCATTTTCGAGGAAATTTGCGCGCCGGGCGCCTCTCGTCTGTTCCTCTCGTAGATCAGGCCATTTTTGAGGTTGCGATAGTCGGCCTTATACGCGGGCTGGTCGCCCTTGCCAGAAAACATTTGCGACATGACCGGGGCGTAGGCGTCGTTCTGATTCATCGGCGGTAGACCGAGCAGCATCTCCATGGTGTGGATCATGTTCACAGTCGTGTAGAAACGGTGTTCGACATAGGGCTGCGCCGATGATCCCGGCGAATACTTGCTGATGACGAAGGCAATCGAGCGATGGGCGTCGACATGATCCGCGCCATCTTGCGCGTCGTCTTCGAGCACCAGGATCGCCGTGTCATCCCAGTAGGGGCTGTGCGAAACGGCGTCGACTACGCGGCCGAGGGCCAGGTCATTGTCTGCCACTGAGGCCGCTGGGCGAGGCTTGTCAGGGCGCGTGCCTCCCGTATGGTCGTCGGGCAGATACAGCAGGACAAACGACGGCATCTCGAAGTCCGGCCCCTCGTGCGCCTCACGGGCGCGAACGTAGGCGCCGAATTCGTTGAGAAACTCGTCGGCGCGAAGTTGGTCGGGGTAGTCGGTATTGAAATCCGGATAAAGCGGATCGTAGTGATCGCGGAGCACGGCCTTGGTCGGCTTCACTCCACTGAACAGCGGGACCGACCACGGCCACGGGCTCGACCCTCCATGCGGATCGCCGACGTTCGGAGGCAGAGCGTCGCCCTGATGGAGTTCGGCGCGGGGACAGCTGGTCTGCTGGCCCGAGGGAGTTCCCTGCTTAGGGCTGGCCGCTTTGTGTTTCTCGTTGCACCACTCCGCGTTCACGTATTCGCCGTAGTCGCGGAAGGTCACGTGATTGCGCGCCAGATTGTCCCAGAGAAATCCGGTGGACGGATCGTCCACGTCGGGCTGATTGTGTTCGAGCGGATATTCTTCGGCGACCTGGCCCTGAAAGTCGTAAGTGCGTTCCTTGCCGCGGTAGGCGATCTGCCAAGTCTTTTCGTTGTAGTCGGATGTGATCGCGGCCGTCGACCAGACGTGGCCGTCGCCGGACACTTCCCCGCTGTCGTAGAAATTGTCGAGCACGCCAAACAGCAGGGCGAGTTTGTGCTCATTGGGGGTGATGTCGGCGCTGTACATGTTTAGAGACGGATCGGCGTCGCCGACTTTCAGGTCGCCTAGAATCTGGTCGAAGGTGCGGTTTTCCTTGAGGACGTAGATCACGTGCTTGATAGGATTCTGGCCGGTGGCGAAGTTGATCGTCCCGGGATCACTGTCGAACAGGTTGGCGTTCTCGACAATTTGACTAAACTCGGGCAACTTTGTGAGCACGGACCCGATTTCTAATCTCGCAACAGATCCTCTCAGCAGAGTTGGTATGTAAGGATGGTCGTGGTGCTTGGTTTCGTACGCGGTCTTCCCCATGGCCTTATTGGGGCCAGCTCCTTCACCCTTGGCGGTCGCAATCAGGAGGTCGTTGCCGCGGACCGTCAGGGCCGTGGGATACCAGTCAGTCGGGATGAAACCCAGCGCCACTCGTGAACCCGCGAAGCGGCTTGGCGACTCTCCTGATGAATCGAATACGGCGACCGCATCAAGCGAAGCATCGGCGACAAATAAACGCTTGCCATCCGCCAACTGTGCTAGAGCTATGGGAAAGGTGCCTGAGTATTTCTGCCCTGGTTTCGCTGTCTCGAGAGTCTCCGAAAGCGTTCCGCTTGCCGTCGAGACGGTTGCGACCTGGTCGATGTTGGAAAGCGCGATATACAGTGTTTTCTCGTCCACACTCAGCAGCATCGCGCTTGGATGCGAGCCCGGCGCCAGTGGGTCTTCCGGTTGTTTGAGCTTGATCCAACGCACGACCTTGCCGCTCGTCAAATCGAGCTCCGCTACCTGAGATGCGTTCCACAGACTGCACCATGCGCGGCGGCCATCACGGGTAGCCACGACTGTGTAGGGATACGAAGACGGTACGAGGTCACTCGTGCTCAGGTCGAAGGTCTGCAGTACTTTGCCCGTCGGCGGATCGAGCAGGATCAGGTTGTCGGAGAGATTATTCGCTATCAGAAGTTTGTCATGGCCACCGTCGCTGACAACGGCAATACCTGCGGGATACGGGATCGCCTTGTGCGGAGGGGCCTTGAGACCGACTGCGAGTTTTTTCCCTGTCGAAAGCGGCTGGAGAGCAATTGGAACAAAACGTTCCGGCGCGACCTTCCCTTCCGCAAAGCTATAGACCGCGATGCCGTTTCCTGTGTCGCCCGACTTTGCGCCGGTCGGGTCGGTCAGCGAACCCACCGAGGCGTAGAGATGCTTACCGTCGGAACTGAAAGCCAGCCCTAGAAAGTAGCTCTGATGCGCCTCATCGCTGAGCCGCTGGTCGGGATATTCGACGATCTGATTCGTTTTCAGATCGAGCACCGAGATTGATTGATGCGCCAGCATCTCTTGCGTGCCGTAGCCGTCGTTCAGCAAGGTGGCATAGCGGCCATCGGGACTCACGACCATGGTCGCGGGAAAGCTGTTGGTGCTGCCAATGCGGCCGGGCGACGGCGTCGTCAACATTTTGCTGGTGGGCAGCATAATCGGAGGACGATCGCCTGTAGGTTCTTGTGCGAAAACGAGGCCGGTGGCAGCCAGCAAGAAAACAAAGCAGATTCCTCGCTTCGCTCGGAATGACAAGGGTTCTCTCTCCGACTGGAGCGACAGGGGTTCGCGGAATGACAAGAGCTGGGGATGCAGCAAAGGAAGAATCACGACGCCTCCGCGGAGACTAGTCAGAAATGAGAAATGAGACAGGTGATGAGGGTAATTCAGCGCTGCCGGGACGGTCAAAGCCGCCACGCCGGCGGGCCGTTTAGATGCCCGAGGCCTTTGACGTGGGACGCCCCGATTCCTCAAGCGTCTCGGCCGCGTCGGGGTGAACGTTATGGCGGACGTCTGCCCCCTGTACCCAGAAGATGACGTCTTCGGCGATGTTGGTGGCGTGATCGGCGACGCGCTCCAAATTTCGCGCCACCAGCAACGAATCCAGAGCCTGGCGCACGGCGTCAGGCCGCTCGTTCATGGTCTTGACTAGCTGGATGAAGGCGTCATCGCGCATGCGGTCGATTACGTTGTCCATCTCAAGCACAGCCTGAGCCAGTTCGACTTTGCCTTCAATAAAGGACTCGAGCGACCGGCGCACCATGGCGCTGACGGCCGTACCCATGCGCGCAATATCCACCGGCAAGTCGGCTGGCGGAAGCTCGACCATATCCATCACGCGCTCGGCGATGTTCACCGCCTGATCGCCAACGCGTTCCAGGTCAGAATTAATCTTGGTGACGGCAAGAATGAAGCGCAGGTCGACTGCCATGGGCTGCTGCATGGCGAGCAGATCGAAAGCGGCTTCGTCGATGTCGCGTTCTGCCGTATTGATCAGGCTCTCGCCCTCGAGCACCATTTGGCAGCGCGTGAGATCGCGCTCCACGTAAGCCTGACGGGCGCGATCCACCGCCTGCTCCGCCAGTCCTCCCATGCGAAGCAACCGTTGCCGCAGATCATCGAGCCCTTGTTGAAAGCGCGTACGCATTCTCCGAACCTTTCTATCCGAATCTTCCGGTGATGTAGTCTTCCGTCTTTTTGTCCGACGGCTTGGTGAAAATCTTTTCCGTCTTGTCGAATTCAATCAGCTTGCCCAGCAGGAAGAAGCCGGTGAACTCAGCCACGCGCGCCGCCTGCTGCATATTGTGCGTCACAATTACGATGGTATACCGCTCTTTGAGTTGGAAGATCAACTCTTCAATTTTTCCAGTCGAGATGGGGTCGAGCGCCGAGCAAGGTTCGTCCATCAGCAGAACCTCCGGTTCGACCGCCAGGGCTCGGGCGATGCACAGCCTCTGCTGCTGGCCGCCGGAGAGGCTGGCGCCTGATTTCTTGTGCAGATGATCCTTGGCCTCTTCCCACAGGGCGGAGACTTCGAGCGAACGCTGAACGATTTCATCCAGCTTGCGCCGGTCGCTATACCCGTTCAGCTTCAGACCCGATGCCACGTTGTCGTAAATCGACATGCTGGGAAATGGGTTCGGTTTCTGAAACACCATGCCCACGCGCCGGCGCAGCTGGGTTGGGGAGGTTCCGTTGTAGGCGTCGATTTCGCCGATATGAACTTTGCCGGCTACCCGGGCTTCCGGAATCGTTTCGTGCATACGATTCAGGCAGCGGATAAACGTCGACTTTCCGCATCCCGAGGGGCCAATCAACGCGGTGGCATGGTTTGCCGCCACCTTCAGATTGATGTCGTATAACGCCTGGCCTTTGCCGTACCAGGCGTTCAGGTTCTCGACGTTGATTCCGACACCCATAAATTATGCCGTTCCAAAAGAGCCACGCCGCACTGCATAGCGCACGGCAGCGATGGCGGTGACAATGAGAATGATGAGCACCAGCGACCCCGCCCACGCCTGGCGGTGCCAATCGTCGTAGGGGGAATTCGCGTAGACGTAAATTTGTAGTGGCAGGGCGGCGGTTGGTTGATCCGCGCGCAAATTCCAGTACTGATTGCCAAAGGCCGTGAACAGCAGCGGCGCCGTTTCCCCTGCTACTCGGGCAAAGGCCAGCATGATGCCGGTTATCACTCCGGAGGTCGCGGTGCGAAGCGTGATCGAAAGCGTGGTCCGCCAGTAGGGGACGCCTAGTCCATAGGCTGCTTCGCGCAAAGACTGGGGCACCAGCAGGAGCATCTCCTCGGTAGTGCGGGAGATCGTGGGAACCATCATGATGGCCAGCGCCACTCCGCCGGCGAGCGCTGAGAAGTGCTTCTGATAGAGAACTACGATGGCGTAGGCGACAATACCGATCACGATGGAAGGCACGCCGTTGAGGACATCTGCGGTAAAACGAATGGCTTTGCCCAAGCGATTGCGGCCGAATTCCGCCAGGTAAATTCCCGCACCCACACCGAATGGAACGCCGATGAGGCTCGCAATACCAAGGATCACGATCGATCCGACGATGGCGTTGGCCATGCCGCCACCCTGTTCGCCGACCGGTTTCGGAGTCTCTGTAAAGAACGCCCAGTTCATGGAGCCGACGCCGCGATAGAGAAGGTAGCCGAAAATAGCCACCAACGGCGCCAGCACGATCACTACGGTGAGAATCGCCACCCCCGTCATGACGTGGTCGGTGACGCGCCGACGCAAACTGATAGGTGCCACAGTCGTCCGAGCGCCGATGGCTACGGTTTCAGGCACTGCCCCTCGCAGGCTGGCCGCGGGTTACCGTCCACACCAGCAATTGCGCCAGCGCATTCACTACCACAGTTACGAAGAACAGGGCGAGACCGATTTCCACCAAGGCGGAAAGATAGACGTCGCCCGTGGCCTCGCTGAATTCGTTGGCAAGGACGCTCGCCATGGTGTAACCGGGCGCAAACAAGGACTTCGCGATTTCGGGGCGGTTCCCGATCACCATTGTCACCGCCATGGTCTCGCCTAGAGCACGGCCAAGCCCGAGGATAATCCCGCCCACGATGCCGGCGCGGGCGTTGCGCAGCACGCCGATGCGGATCATCTCCCACCGCGTGGCGCCGAGCGCCAACACGGCCTCGCGCTGATGCTGCGGCACGACCATCAGCACTTCGCGGGTAATCGACGAAATGATGGGGATGATCATGATCGCCAGAATGACTCCGGCGGCGAGCATCGAATAACCGAAGGGAGGCCCGTCGAACAAATGCGTCCAACCCAAAGTTTTTTGCAGGAAGGGTTGAATATACCGGCTCAGGATCGGGACCAGGACGAAGATTGCCCACAGGCCGTAAATCACGCTCGGGATGGCAGCGAGCAGTTCCACGAAAAACGAGAGCGGCCCGCGAAACACTTTCGGACACATTTCGGTCGTGAAGACAGCTACGCCCACCGCTAAGGGGACAGCGATGAGCAAGGCCAGGAGCGACGAAACGAGAGTGCCGAATATGAAAGGCAGGGCTCCGAAGTGCTCGTTCACCGGATCCCATTCGCTGGCCGCGAAGAACTTGAAACCAAAGGCGTGCCAGGAAAGGCCGGATCGCTGCACCAGTTCGTAAATGATGAGCCCCAGCACGGCCAGGACAGCCAGGCCGCAGGCGGTCATGGCAGATTTGAAGACGCGATCGGGGATTTCACCGCTGCTGGTTCGCAGAAGCGGCGCCGGCGGCGCCGGTACGGCAGTAACCTTCGCCTGTTCAACGGGTTGCGGACCGGGCATATCAGGCCGTGGTAATGCTGGGTTGGCCATTCGCGTTTAAGCTAGCAGAGGCGTGTTACAAACGTATTAAAATCTGCCAGCTTTTTCGCGGGCGCCACAAAGCATCGCCACAACAGTTGTCGTCTTTCACCGCACGATCCGGCCGTAGCGACGTCGAGTTGTGCCTGTAAACTGAGGTGAGATAATCGACGCGAAGTCGCCTTGGCCCCGTAGCTCAGATGGATAGAGCAGCGGTTTCCTAAACCGTTGGTCGGCAGTTCGACTCTGCCCGGGGCCCCCACTCTTTCTCTCGGGATCGCACCTCGGTGTCTCGCACCTTTCCTTCGGCGATTCGGCCTGGCCGCCATCGCCCGCAGACCGTGAAATCATCAAGGCTGTCCTCAGTGCAGTACATAGCGGAACCTCTGGGCGCTACATTCCCAGCAGGTTTTTCTGCAGTTTCGCGTAGCCGCGGTCGTGCGCCCAAAGATCCAGGGGAGCGGAGGCGATCTCGTCGACGATGTGGCTTAAGGACGACGGCACAACTCTGTCGGGCAACTGGCTGTATTGCGGCTCATGGACGGAAGCGGGCGCACTGACGCAGAGGCGCGGAACCGAAGATCCGTCTGAGCTTGGAATTTATCCGAACTGGGCTTGGTCGTGGCCGGCAAACCGGCGCGTGCTGTACAACCGGGCATCGTGCGATGGCAATGGCAAGCCATGGGATCCCTCTCCCCGCCAGGTCTGGTGGGACGAGGCCAAGCAATCGTGGATCGGCAATGACGTCCCCGACTTCAAAGCCGACTCAACGCCGAAAGACCACATGGGGCCGTTCATCATGAATCCCGAGGGCGTAGGCCGATTGTTCGTCCCGCTGGGCGCGATGGCCGATGGTCCCTTCTCCGAATTCTATGAGCCGATCGAGAGCCCGATCGCGAATCCCCTGCACCCGAATCAGTCGAGCAATCCTGTGGTGAAGAAGTACAAAACTGACCTCGACAAGTACGGCACGGTAGATCAGGGATTCAACGTGATCTGCACCACGTATCGGCTGACCGAGCACTATCACTACTGGACGAAGAACAATCCCATGAACGTGCAGTTGGTGCCGGAACCGTTTGTGGAAGTGCCGGCGGAGTTGGCGGATCGCATGGGCATTCGTGGCGGAGAGAACGTGAGAGTGACCAGCGCGCGCAGCCAATATGTTGCCAAGGCGATGGTAACGCGGCGCATCCGGCCGATGCACGTTGATGGCAAGGAAATGTTTCAGATCGGCATCCCGATTCATTGGGGATTCCGCGGCATTGCGGAGGACGAGGGTAAAACGGCGAAGACGCTAGCCAATCAGCTGACGCCGACGGTCATCGATCCCAACGCGTATACGCGGGAGTTCAAGGGGTTCCTGGTGAAGATTGAGAGGGCATAGCCAAACCGCAACCGTGATCGAGCAAGTATGAGCGACCGCAGAACGCTTCAAGTCAAGCAGATGTCGGGACACTCCGGGGAGGCGCCGGGGTTCGGCGTGCAGCGCGAACCGGAAGTCTGCAAGCTGATCGATACCACCATCTGCATCGGCTGCAAGGCCTGCGAGGTCGCGTGCGTCGAGTGGAACGACATGCCGTTCGGTCCCACCACATTCGACAACACGTACCAGACGATGCCGGAGACGCGGTGGAACTTCTGGAACCTGATCAAGTTCAACGAGCACCAGCGAGAGGACGGCACAGTGCAATGGCTCATGCGGAAGGACCAGTGCATGCACTGCGCCGATCCCGGCTGCCTGCGCGCGTGTCCAGCCGACGGGGCGATTGTGCAGTACGTCAACGGCATCGTGGACTTCCAGCAGGAAAACTGCATTGGCTGCGAATTCTGCGTTTCGGGATGTCCTTACGACATTCCCAAGTTCAATCCGGCGACGAAGAAGGTCTACAAGTGCACGCTCTGTTCCGATCGCGTTGGCCAGGGCCTGGAACCGGCTTGCATCAAGGCCTGCCCGACGGGCTGCTTGAAGTTCGGCACCAAGGAGGACATGAAGTACATTGCTGAGGAGCGGGCGAAGCAATTGCGGGAGAATTTCGGGTTCGCGCAGGCGGGCGTGTACGATCCGCAGTCAATCGGTGGCACGCACGTGGTTTATGTTTTGCACGATGCGAGCGATCCCGAACGCTACGGTGGTCTGCCCAAGGATCCGGTGATCCCATGGAGTTACACTGTTTGGAAGTGGCTGGCTAAGCCGGTGCTGGGGACATTGTCTCTCATGGGTCTGGCGGGAGTGCTGATGCACTATGTGTCGGTAGGGCCGCGGCGGCCCCAACCGGAACCGCCGCTGAAGGAGGGGACCGATGTCCACCGCGGTTGAGCGCTTCGACGATAAGGCGCGCGCCACCTTCGACCGAATCGGGCAAACCGAGGTGCACGAGGGCGAGTTGCTGCGTCACCGCGTGTACACACGCTTCCTGCACTGGATGGTGGCCCTCTTCTTCTTTCTTGCCTTGTTCTCGGGCTTTGGCATTTATCTCCCCTGGCTTTTCCGCTGGTTCACGCCGATCTTTGGAGGCGGACCGCTCAGCCGCTTGATGCATCCATGGTTCGGGCTGGGATTCGTTCTATTCTTCGGGTTGCAGATGTTGAATTGGGTCAAGCCGATGATGTGGACTCCCGCCGACACGAAGTGGATGAAGAATCTTGGGCAGGTCCTCGGCGGCAAAGAAAAGATGGAACCGCCGGAAACCGGCTTCTTTAATGGCGGGCAGAAAGCGCAGTTCTGGGAGATCGTTGCGGGCTCCGCGGTCTACCTGGTCACGGGAATCATTCTATGGTTTGGGGCTCGCACCTTCGGGCGCTGGGCGGTCGCCGTGAGCTACGTGCTGCACGATATTTCGGCTGTGATCATGCTCGGCGGAATCTTCATTCACATCTACCTCAGCACCATCGGCGAGCCCGGCACCTTCCCAGCCATGATCCGCGGCGCGGTGAGCGAAGCCTGGGCCTGGACGTTCCACCCTGCGTGGTACAAGGAAGTCACTGGACGCGATCCAGTGCAGGCTTGCGAGGAAGCACGTCGACGTGGGCAATTTGAAAGCAAGTAGGCCTGCGGTCACGAACCAACCCCCCTTGCACATTCCCTGCGGTTAGCTAATCGGGCGGATTTTCGCCTACAATGCTGCCCACTGTTACTTTTGGGGAAACGCAAAAGCTATGGCTGCGACCATCCCACTGAACGCGAGTGCGGACCTTGAGCACACTGGAAAGGTCGCAGGTCCGTGCGTCTTCGTGCTCTTCGGGGCTGCCGGAGACCTGACCAAGCGCAAGTTGATTCCCGCGCTCTTCAACCTGGTGCAAGCGAAACTTCTTCCCGACAACTTCGCGGTGATGGGCGTTTCGGTCGATGATTTGACGGTCGATGCGTTTCGCAGCCAGGTCAGCGAATTTCTCCCCACGGGTGATGGAAATGCCGATCACCTGGAATGGTTGCGGCAGCGACTGTTCTACGAGCGCGGCGATTTTGGCGATCCGACTACATTCGCAACCCTCCGAGAGCGGCTTGCTGCGGTGGATGCCGAATGGCACACGGGTGGAAATTACCTGTTCTATCTTGCAACCGCGCCTAAATTTTTTGCGCCCATCGTCCAGCAACTGGGACTGGCGGGGTTATCGAAGCAAGACGACGAACGATGGCGCAGGGTCGTCATCGAAAAGCCGTTTGGACACGATCTGGATTCCGCCAAGGCGTTAAACCGCGACATCAAGGGCGTGTTGCTCGAGAACCAGATCTACCGCATCGATCATTACCTCGGCAAAGAGACGGTGCAAAACATCATGGTCTTCCGCTTCGACAACGCGATTTTCGAGCCCATCTGGAACCGCCGCTACATCGATCATGTGCAAATCACCAATGCCGAGACGGTCGGCGTAGAGCGGCGTGGCGCCTACTTTGATAATGCGGGAACCCTGCGCGACATGGTTCCTAACCATGTGATGCAACTGGTCAGCCTGACTGCGATGGAGTCTCCCGTTTCTTTTCACGCCGATGCCGTGCGCAACGAACAAGCTAAGCTCCTGCATTCGATCCAGCCCCTGAATTCTGAAGATGTGTTGCAGCGCAGTGTGCGCGGGCAATATGGGGCGGGAATCTTGGGCGACGAACAAGTGCCGGGGTATCGGACCGAACCCGGAGTCGCGCCAGAATCGCGTACGGAGACGTTCGTCGCCCTTAAGCTCTGTATTGACAACTGGCGCTGGGCGGGAGTTCCCTTCTACCTGCGCACGGGCAAACGCCTGGCCAAGCGCCATACCGAGATCGCGATTCAGTTCAAGCGAATGCCATTTGAGTTGTTCCGCAAGGCCCCCTTTCACAAGCTTCATACCAATACGCTGGTCATCCAGATTCAGCCGGCGGAAGGGATTTCGCTCAGCTTTGGCGCCAAAATTCCCGGCCCGCTATTGCGAGTCGGCTCGGTCGACATGAGCTTTGAGTATTCGAAGTATTTTGGCGCAGATGCTTATACGGGCTATGAAGTGCTGCTGTATGACTGCATGATTGGCGACGCGACGCTGTTTCAGCGGGCCGACATGGTCGAGGCGGGATGGAAGGTGGTCGACCCTGTGCTGGACGTTTGGAGAGCGCTGCCTCCGCGCAAATTCCCCAACTACGCGTCCGGGACGTGGGGACCGGCTGAGGCGGATCAATTGCTGGAACTTGACGATCGTCAGTGGAGGAAAATTGAATGATTCTTGTCGGCGATATTGGCGCTACCCGCACACGGCTGGCCGCTTTCGAGACCGAGGGCAATCGACTGCAAGTCGTGGTGGGAAAAACGTACGTAAGCCAGGACTACGGCGGGTTGGCGGAGATCCTGCCGCAGTTTATCCGCAGTGAGGGCATCGCCGTTCACAGCGCATGTTTTGGCGTCGCCGGGCCGGTGCGAGCCGGCAAGAGCAAGATTTCCAATCTCCCCTGGACCATTGATTCGCGCGAACTGGCCAAGCAGCTCAAACTCGCTTCCGTCGGTCTGCTGAACGATCTCGAAGCATATGCCTACGGAATCGACGCTCTCGAGTCCAAGGATTTCATCGCACTCAGCGAGGGTTCCGAAGATGCCGAGGGCAACCGCGCCGTCATCTCGGCGCGAACTGGCCTCGGAGTAGCGGGTCTGTACTGGGACGGGTTCCGTCATCATCCGTTTGCTTGCGAGGGCGGACATGCCGATTTCGCTCCCCGCAACGAACTTCAGATCGAATTGCTGGCGTATCTCCAGAAAAAGTACGGCCGTATCAGCTGCGAGCGACTTCTTTCTGGGCCCGGGATCCGGAATATTTACGAATTTCTTCGGGACTCGCACAAGGCCGAGGAACCGGAATGGCTGCGCGATCAACTCAAGGCGGCGCACGATCCGTCACCATTGATCTCGCAATTCGCGCTGGAAGGGAAAGCCGCGATTTGCGATCAGACGCTGTCGATCTTCGTCAGCATATTTGGCGCCGAGACTGGCAATTGCGCGCTGCGGTACATGACGACGGGCGGGATTTTCATCGGTGGCATCATCGCCGGTAGGATCGTGAACAAGATGCAAGATCCTGTGTTCATGCTGTCTTTCCTCGACAAGGGCCGCATGGAAACGCTGCTGCGGGATATGCCGGTGAAGGTTATTCTCAACGACGACTGCGGCCTGATTGGAGCTGCTCGTTACACGCTGGTGCAAAAAGCGTTCGGGACGGGCATTCGCGCAGCTAGCTAACTTGCCATGGAAGCCAGGATTAGGCTTGCAGTAATCCTCGATAGATCGCCATTCCCACCACTGCGTCTACGCCCATGGCGTCCAGTTCAGCGACCTCTTCCTTGCTCCGGATCCCTCCCGCGGCGATCAACTGACGCGACGTGCCGCCGCGCAAAGTTCGAACAACATCGAGAGGAATTCCTTGGAGCAAGCCCTCGGTGTCGATGTGCGTATAGAGGTAGGCGCTACAGAATGGCTCCAGGGCGTGCATCATCTCCAGAGCGGCGACGCCAGTGGTTTCGCGCCATCCTTTGATGGCCACGTGGCCGCCCCGACAGTCAGCCGCAAAGACCAGTTTTTCCGGGCCGATCTGAATAGCAGCTTGGCTGGCGAATGCTTGGTCGATTGCGCCGTTGGAGATCAGAGCGGAGCCGAAGATCACGCGTCGTGCGCCCGAGTCTAGCGCCACGCGCGCCGCGTCGACGGAGCGGATTCCGCCTCCGACCTGACACGGAAGCTGGCGTGCCAAGTCACGGACGAGGTCGCGGTTGTCACCGCGACCGGTAGCGGCATCCAGATCAATCAACTGCACCAGCGGATACTTCGCGAAGCGATCAATCCACTCCCGGAGATTGTCGAACTCGAGCGCCTTTCGACTGCCCTGTACGAGTTGAACAATCTTGCCGCCCATCAGGTCGATCGAAGGGATCAGCATGGCCACCTCACGGGGATTCCCTGCGAGCCGAGCTCTTGTTTGAGGTCTGCGATCCGGCTGAAGCCGTAGTGGAAGATCGAGGCGGCAAGTGCGGCGTCGGCATGGCCTTCGCCGAATACGTCGACGAAATGCTGCGCCCCCCCCGCCCCACCCGAAGCGATGACCGGGATACGAACCGCATCGGCGACCGTGCGCGTTAGCTCACAGTCAAAGCCCAACGCGGTGCCGTCGCGATCCATCGAAGTCAGCAGGATTTCCCCTGCTCCACGGGACTCCGCTTCCCGCGCCCACTCGACGGCATCGCGGTCCGAGGATGTTCGGCCTCCATGGCTGAAAGCTTCCCAATGTAACAGGTCAGGACGGCGTTTGGCGTCAATGGCTACAACCACAGCTTGCGAACCGAAGCGCGCCGCGATGCGGGTGATCACGGTTGGATCGGCAAGGGCGGCAGAATTGACGCTGATTTTGTCCGCTCCCGCCGAGAAGACCGCGACAGCTTCCTCCAAAGTACGAATACCGCCGCCCACTGTAAAAGGAATGAACAACTGAGCCGCGGCCCGGCGCACCGTGTCGAGCAGGGTGGCGCGCCGCTGGTGCGCGGCCGAAATGTCGAGCAGCACGATCTCGTCCGCTCCGGACTCGCTGTGCGCCTTCGCCAGGGCGGCGGGGTCGCCGGCATCCTGCAGGTTTAAGAACTGAACGCCCTTGACGACGCGGCCATTGTCCACATCGAGACAAGCGATAATGCGTTTGGTCAGCATGTCAGAGGGTGCAGAAGTTGGCGAGCAACTTCAATCCGATCTCTCCGGATTTTTCCGGATGAAACTGCACACCGAAGAGATCATCCTGCTCCACCGCCGCGGAAAAGCTGCCACCGTAGTCGCAACAGGCAGTGGTTGCTTTGCCTACGGGAACGCGAAAGGAATGGGTGAAGTAGACGAAAGGCGACGCTGATACGTCATGAAAAAGCCGCGAGGATTCGTCGACCTCAAGTTGATTCCAGCCCACGTGCGGTGATTTGACCTTCGCGGGAAAACGCTCGCATTCACCCGGGAATACAGCGAGGCCTGGCGTTTCGGGGGATTCCTGGCTGCGTTCGAACATCCATTGCATGCCGACACAAATCCCCAGGAACGGGACGCCGCGGCCGATTGCGCCGGCGATGGCGTCCTGCAATCCCGACCGGGCGAGCGCAACGGTCGCAGCAAAGTGCCCTACCCCGGGCAGCACGATCTTCGAGGCCTTTGCCACCGTGCTGGGGTCGGAAGTGATCGCACAATCCTGGTCGAGCCAGTCCAGAGCTTTTTTGACCGAAACCAGATTCCCGGCGCCGTAATCTACGATCGCGATCATCACAGAACTCCTTTGGTACTGGGCAGCAGACCCGTCATTTGCGGGTCGCGCCAGCACGCTGCCCGGACGGCGCGCGCGAAAGCTTTGAAGAGCGCCTCAATCTTGTGGTGGCTCGATCGCCCATAGAGCACACGCGCGTGAACATTGGCGCGCGCCCCACGAGCGAAGCCTTCGAAAAAATCGTGCACCAATTCTGATTGCAAGTCGCCGACCAGGCGGGTGTGGACTTTTGTATCGACCTCGCAGGAGGTCCGTCCGCAGAAGTCCACGGCCGCCATTCCCATGGTTTCGTCCATGGGCATCAGGAAGTAGCCGGCACGCAGGATGCCGCGCTTGCTGCCCAGCGCTTTGTCAAAAGCCTGTCCAAGCACGATCCCAACATCCTCGACGGTGTGGTGTTGATCGACGTCGAGATCGCCGCGGGCTTTGAGCCTCAGGTCAAATCCTCCGTGATGCGCGAAGAGTTCCAGCATGTGGTCGAAAAAGCGGATTCCGGTCGACACCTGGTAGCGCCCGCGGCCCTCGACTGTGAGCGACACTTGAATCTGTGTCTCCTTGCTGACGCGCTTGATGGTGCCTTTTCTCATGACCGGGACGCTCCTTGCGCGATACCAAGCTGTTCAATCGTTTCCTGCAGTGGCGCCAGCAGACGATCGGTGTGATCGCGGGGGCCGAGCGTGATGCGTACACAGCCTTCGCAACCGGGATCGGCCGATCGGTCGCGGACCAGAATCCCACGCCGTCGCATGTGCTCGACGAACGACGCCGCGCCCAGCTTGTCTGAAGCGACGCGCGCCAGCACGAAGTTCGCCTGGCTGGGCCAGAAACGAACCCCTGCGGATTCGAAGACGCGCTCCAAGCGCCCGCGTGCTTCCTTCACTTCGGACACGTAGCGCGAGATGTACGCTTGATCTGCAAGCGCATCGGGGAGGCAGGCCAGTGCCACCGCGTTGACGTTATAAGGCGAGCTTACAAGCCGCACGGCCCGCATCTGATCGGCATGGCCAACCAAAACGCCAATTCGGAGACCCGCCATTCCATAAGCCTTGGAAAAAGTGCGTGCGACGAACAGGTTGGTTAGGCTGTCCCGCTTGGGCAATAGAGTCTGCCCATAGAATTCAAAGTACGCCTCGTCCACCAGCACGGCCCCTGCCGGGGCTGACCGGGCGATTTGCCGTAAGTCTTCGGATGATGCGACTGTCCCGGTGGGATTGTTCGGGTTGGCAATCGCGATCAACCGGGTGCGTGGCGAGAGATGGTTCAGAACGTCGCCAAGCGGGAATTGAAAATCTTTGCCCACGGCCACACCGATCACCTTTGCTCCGGCGGCCATGATGTAGATCCGGTACATGGAGTAGGTCGGCACGACGATCAGCGCTTCGTCGCCGGGTTCGAGGTAAGTGCTGCACAGCAGGTGAATCGCTTCATCGACGCCGTTCGTCAGAAGCAACTCCGACGATGGGATCCCCAGAAAGTCCGCCACCTTCTCCTCGACCGGTGCGCGTTCCGGGTAGCGGGCCAGATCTTGGGGCGTCAGCCCGCGCAAGCGTTCGAGCACGCGCAGTGAGCAGCCGACGGTGTTCTCGTTGAAGTCGAGCCTCAGGCCATCGCGTCGTGCCAGAGGGGGGTGGTAGGCAGGAAGCGTGCGGATCGCCGGCCGCGGGTTAAGCATGATTGCACCTCACGCGCACGGAATGAGCATGCGCTGGCAAGCCTTCGGTCTCGGCAAGACACTCGATCGTCCTGGCGATTCCCCGCAAACCGCTGGGAGAAAGCTGTTGAATCGTAATCAGCTTGCAGAAATCGAGAACGCTCAGTCCGCCGCGAAATCGAGCTTGCCCGGAAGTCGGCAGCACATGGTTGGGGCCCGAGGCGTAATCGCCCGCAGCCTGCGGCGAGTAGTCGCCGACAAAGACCGAGCCCGCATTCTGGATGAATGGCACATCGTCTTTCGAGACGGTGATGTGCTCGGGGGCCAGTGCATTGGCCCAATCCCGGGCTTGCTGGCGCGATGCCGCCACGAGGATGGCTCCGCGCCGCCGCAATGACTCGCGAGCCGTTGGGTTGTCTTGCGCGGCCTGCTCGATGCTCCCCGCCACGGATCGCGCCAACTTGCGGGAGGTCGTGATAAACACGGCTAGGGCGTCCGGATCATGTTCAGCCTGCGAGACAAGATCGGCGGCGAGAAAATCGGGAACGCCGGAGTGGCTCAGCACAACGGCTTCCGTCGGTCCAGCCAGAAAATCGATGGCGCAATCGAAAGCGACCAACTTCTTCGCGACCGTCACGTACGCATTTCCTGGCCCGACAATTTTGTCCACGCGCGCGATCGTTTCAGTGCCGTAGGCCAAGGCGGCGATGGCTTGCGCTCCACCCACTCGATAAAAGTCACGCATGCCGAGCATGGCGGCCGCGCCAAGCACTTCCTGCGATGGCCGGGGAGAGACCACACGGATGTTCCGCACTCCGGCGACCTGAGCTGGAATCACCGTCATCAGCATGGTCGATAGCAGCGGGTAGCGACCGCCCGGGACATAGCAACCAACGGACTCGAGCGGACGCACCAACTGGCCGAGAGAGATGCCGCCACGGGTCTTCGTCCAGGCGGAGGGCTTCTGCCGCTCACAAAACCTGCGGATGTTTGTAGCGGCCTGGCGGAGCGATTTACGCAGGAGAGGGCTGAGAGATCGCGACGATTCTTCGAGCTCACTTCTAGTAACTTTGAAGGACTGGTTCCGGCCAAGGCCGTCCCAGCGCTGGGCGTAGCGCCGAAGGGCACGGTCGCCGCCGCGGCGGACGTCGTTCACGATGTGCTTAACTCGCGGCTCTAACGCAGAAAACTGGTCGCGGCACAGCATGCGATCCAAGGCCGCGGAAGCATCGCGACCGGTCAGAATCTGCATCACAGCACCACCTTGTTCAGGGGGTACTCGACGATGCCGTGGGCTTGCGCTTCTTTGAGGCGCGGAATCACCTCCCATGCCGCCGACTCGTCGATCACGGTGTTGACCGCGAGCCAATCCTCGTCGCTCAGGTGCGAGATAGTGGGCTTCTGGAGAGCGGGCAAAACTGCGAGCACGCCGGCCAGATCTGTCTTGCGGACGTTGAGCATGAGTCCGACCCGGTCTTGTGCTTCCATGGCGCCCCGCAGCATCAGGGCGAGGTTGTCGATTTTGCGCCGTTTCTCGCGGTCGGCATACGAACATTTGTTCGCGATCAGCTGAGTGTTCGACTCGAGCACCGTCTCCAGGATGCGCAGTCGATTTGCTTTCAGCGAACTGCCAGTTTCTGTGACTTCAACAATGGCGTCGGCCAGCATGGGTGGCTTCACCTCGGTCGCACCCCAGGAGAATTCCACCTTTACTTCGACGATTTTCTTTTTGAAGTAATCGCGGGTGACGTTCACGAGTTCGGTAGCGATGATTTTTTGCGAGAGGTCTTCCGCGCGCTGACAAGGAGAATCCTCTGGCACCGCAAGCACCCAGCGCACTTTTCCGCGGCTTCGTTTCGCATAGATCAGATCGGCGACGGCGGCGACCTCGAGTCCACTTTCGATGACCCAGTCGAGCCCGGTCAGCCCGGCGTCGATGGCACCGTGCTCCACGTAGCGGGCCATTTCCTGAGCGCGGATCAGCATGCAATCGACTTCGGGATCGGCGGTGGAGGCGTAGTAGGAGCGCCCATTCGTGTAAGCAGGCAGACCGGCTCGGGCGAATAGCTGCAGGGTGGCCTCCTGCAGGCTACCTTTGGGAATTCCGATGCGCAGCTTCATCGCTCCTCCCCGCTCGCGCCGACCGTACTCGCAGGCGACGTCTGCACCGGGATTGGGTCGGTGAAACAAGAGCGAGTGCCACGGTGGCAGACCAACCCGGCTCCTTCGACCGTAACGCGCAGCAACAGCGTGTCGCGGTCGCAGTCCGTATGCGCAGAGACCACTCGCAGGCGGTTACCCGAGCTCTCACCTTTCGTCCAGAGCTGGTTGCGGGTACGGCTGAAAAATGTAACGTAGCCTTCCTCGATGGTGCGCTCCATGGCTGGGCGATTCATGAAGCCCACCATCAATACTTCCCCGTCGGACGAATCTTGCACTACCGCGGGGAGCAGGCCGCCCATCTTTTCGAAATCTAGATCTGCATTCATGTTCTTTCTCCCGACAAAATGAAAACCCGCTGAGCGTTTGTCGCGTCAGCGGGTCGGAGTTCCTAAAATTGCTGGTTATCTCAGGTGTACATCCCCGCCGTCACGCGATGCGCGTGGTGATGGTGGCGGTGATGGAAATCAGACAACATTACTAGGCTGAGCATACGAGGAGGATCTGACTTGGTCAATCGGTTTCAGCCCTTGGTCGCAGCGGTTTTTTGAATGCCGGGAATCACGATTTTGGATGCAACATCCTGAACTCTTCAAGAAGCACGACCTGCGACGACCTTCCCGGCTTTCACGTCTTTCAGAAGCTGGTAGAACGCCTGGTATCCGCCGATCGCGATGTACTCTTCGAGGTCGTCGGGATTGGGCGCCGGACTTTCTTCTCGGGATGGAATCAGACCCAGCTTCGCGCAACCTTCTTGGGGTGATCGCAGGGCATCCGGAACTGGCGCGCGATGGCATCGAACTGCGGAAATTCGGGCTGCAGATTATTGAGGGACTCGCCCAGGAGCGAGTGCACCCGGCGTGGATCGTCCCCGGCGGCGTTGCCAGCCCACTGGCCAGTGCCACCCGGGACCGCATTCTCTCGGAACTGCCCGCAGGCAAGGCGATCGCGGACCGCACCGCACCCTCCGTTTTTTCAAGGGGGCGATCGACAACGCCAAGGAAGAAATAGAATTCTTCGGTTCCTTCCCACCATGTACGCGGGAATCGTTGACCGCAAGGAAACCCTGCAGTTTTACGATGGCGAGCTGCGTTTCCGCAGCAGCGGCGGCGAAGTATTGAAGACCAGATTGCTGCCGAGGACTCCGCCCAGTGGATCGGCGAGGCGAGCCTGCGGGAATCGTACGTGAAAGCGCCCTATTTCAAACCGCAGGGATTCCCCACCGGCGTTTATCGGGTGGGCCCGTTGGGCCGGTTGAACGCGGCCGACCGGTGCGGGACCCCCCAACGCACGACGCCGAGTTCAAGGAATTTCAGGAGCGTTTCGGAACAGTTGCCCACAGCGCGATTCTTTACCGCTAGGCTCGGCCGATTGAGATTGTCTGCGCTCTGGAGCGGATCGAGGCCTTGCTCGCCGACCCGCAAATTCCGGATTCACATGTGTGAGTAACCGCGGAAGTAAACGCCCTCGAAGGAGTCGGAATGATCGAAGCTCCGCGCGGGACTCTGATTCATCACTACAAAGTCGACGAAGAAGGTGGGTGTCCGCGGTCGTGCGTGCCTAGGATCCGTGTTTTAGTTGCTCAACTCACGCCTCGGGCCTGCTCGCGATGAGGATTCAACTGATCGGCCCTAAAGAAATCGTCCTCGATGAGCTGGCGACCGACTGAATTTATCCTGAGTAGAATTCCAATTCCGGCGAAGGCGAAAAACGGTTCGTCCGTAGGCTTGTCAAGGTGAGGACGTTTTCCCACCAGGAAAAAATCGGACCGACCGAATAGCGTTGGGAGAAAAGGCCTAGGCGCGGGCGAAATCGATATACCCTTTTTGCACATCGGTGCGCAGGAGCTTAGCGCGCAGCTTGTCGCCGACGTCAAGTCCATGCTGACCCTGTGCCAAAAGTCCCTCTATATGGGGCTGAAGAATGCGGACGAAAGTACCATGGTCAGTAACCCCGGTGACGATGGCGTCAAACACCTCGCCCACGCGGTTCTGCATCGCGACCGCCGCAAGCCGCTTCGACATCTCGCGCTCCACCTTGCGGGCAGCGTCTTCCTTGATTGTGCAAGTAGCCGCAATGGCGGTTAAATCCTCATCCGAATAAGGATTGCGCTGGTTCGCGAGCATTGCTTTGATTAGCCGCTGGGTAACGACATCGGCGAAGCGCCGATTGGGCGCCGTGGAGTGAGTGTAGTCCTGCACCGCCAAGCCGAAGTGCCCAGGTGCAACATCGCCGGCGCGTTCCAGAACGTATTCTCCCGGTCCGATTAGTTTGATCACCGCAAGAGACAGATCGGCAAAGTGATCGGGATCCGCCGCCTTGCGCTTCAAGAGGAAATCATTCAACGCTTTGGAGTCGGGTTGCGCGGGAAGCTTTTCTCCCTTCGTGGCCGCCAGTTGCGCGATTCGGTCCCAACGTTGGGGAGTGCGCACGATGCGCCGCAGAGAGGAAACTTTCTCCAGCAACCGGGCGACGACGCTGTTGGCAGCAACCATAAAATCTTCAATCAGTTCCGTGGCGCGATTCTTCTGCTGCGTCACAACATCAATGACCTGCTGGTTAAGCACTAGAGGATGGACCTCGTCGATCTGCAGATTCAGCGCACCGTGTTGATAGCGCTGGTCCTTGAGGCGCTGTGCGATTTGATCCTGCAGCCTCAGTTGCTCCTGCAGTTCACTCGAAGCGGCAACCTTGGGTGGCGGACCGGATTTCTCTTGCAGCCATGCACCCACCGAGTTGTACTGAAGTTGGGCCTTGTTGCGTACTAGAGCACGATAGACGTCGGTTGACTTCAGCGCGCCAGCGGAATCGACTGTGAACTCGATTACGACACTGAGGCGGTCTTGATTCTCGAGAAGTGAAGTCGCGCCGGTGGAAAGTTCCTCTGGGAGCATCGGAAAATTGCGGATTCCGGTGTAGACCGTGGTGGTCTCGCGAGCCGCGTGTTGATCAATTGGGGTCTGGAGCAGAACAAAAGCATCCACGTCCGCGATGCCGATCATAATTTTGGTGTCGCCGCCGGGTTGGAGTTCGGCGACTTCGATTTGATCAAGGTCGCGGGAGGTATCGTTGTCGATCGAAGACCAGAGCAGACTCCGCAGGTCGCGCACGCCATCTGTGGCGGCGACTTTCGGCGGGTGCTCCTTCAGGTTGGCAAGCTGTTGCGCAACCTGGGGAGCAAAATCCGGTTCGAAGCCGTGCGCCAGCATGACTTCTCTGGCCGTCGCTTGCAAATCGAGGTGCGAGGGGTTTGCGTCGGGCATGCTACCTCACTGAAGCCCATTCAGGCTAACATGCCCGGCCGATCCGATTTTCCACTCCGTTGCTAGCCCCCGTGCAAGCGCTCGATGTCGCGATTGGTGTAGAGGCGGGAGGCGTGCGGTCTGTGCGCCCTCCACTGCGCGGCCACTTCGGCGAGAGTCGATCCATATCCTTGTTCCGGCAGGGACTGGTCAATGGCTAGCAGCGCCACGCCGGTGTCGACAAAGCTCGGCGGCAAGTTGCGGGGAGGTTCCGATGAGGAGATTTCGATGTCGGTGACTTTCTCACTCGTGTGAGGTGCTCCCCAATAAATGTCGGCCAGGTTGGCCGGTCGGGGCAGTTCGGGCGCAGAAACAGATTCCGCCGGGCGCGTTTCAGGGAAAAGAGCGCCGGTGCCCGAAGCTTGCGCTTCGAACGATAACGACGGCGTAGCGATAGGCCGCAGGAACAGCGGCGAATCCGTCGTGATCAGATATTGTGGACCCACGGAAAAATTGGTGTCTTGGGCGGTAGAGATTCCACCCAGAGCGAGCAGCAGGCATACGAAATAACTCGAACGCATCGGGCCTCCCCCTCATCCTGAACTGATTATGCGGTAAAGAGTGGCGGATTGCCAGAGCCATCGGACTCCAGTTGCGGCTTCTGGCAAAGGTTTCAGACGATCAGGCAGACAACGGAGTCCGCCTCTCGCGACGGTTCGCCAGAATAATGTAGAGCATGTAAACCACCACGGCTACGTTTCCGACGAACAGAGAGCATCGCAGCAAGGTCACCCCGCGAAACAGTTCGCGCACCTCGAGCGGCAGAAGCAGGGTCCCGGAAACGAAAGCGACCCACTCGGCCCAGGTTCGTTCCTTCCACAAACCGTAAGCTTCGGTGAACCGGAGCGCGGCATAGGCAAATGCGATGCGCGCAGCGGCCCACAGGCGCGCGTCGGTCACGTTGTCGGCGAAATCGAGAAAAACCTGCGCCGATCGGCGGTCCGTGCTGATGTGTAAGAGTGTGAGAAGACTGTCCGCGATCACCCAGACATCTTTGTGCACCAGGGCAAGGGCACAAAATCCCATCAGGATTACGAAAACGCCCTTGGCAAATTCAAAGGAGGCAACGGCCCGAAGCACGCGTCGCTGGCGGCGGTGTCGAGCGGAGTTGTTTCCGGGCGCGTGCATGAACGCTGGCGTGTCTCACGCAGAGTATCACGGGCGCGGCCGTTCGCGCAGGCGCGATTCCATTGGCCGTCTCGGCTTTCGAGGTCCCGATTCTTACCTCCGTAACTGGAGACTTGGGTCGGGGAATGTCACGATCTCAGCGGAGACGAACAATGCGAAGAGTCACCGTTTCTCTGGCAGTTGTGATTTTGGGGGCCACTCACTCATTTGCGCAGCAGTCCGCGGCCCCGCCTCAAACCGCGCGGCAGGCCCTGGTGGAAATGTTCTTCAGCAAGACCCAGGGAACTTTCGCAAAACACCTTCCTGCAGCGACACGAACGGCGCTGGAGAAATCCGGGACACTCGCGAACCTGCAACAATACTCCCTTCTGGTGAGCCAACTTCAGACGCAAAGCCAGAATATCCAGACCTTTGACACGGGTTCGGTGATGTTGGCCGGAGAAGACCCAAAGACCGGACAGAAAGTTGAGATTACGGTGGAAAATGACGCCCTGAACGGTGATCAGGACGACATCGAATTGTCATTCCAGATCTACAAGAACGGTCAGGTCCAACGAACACCGTTCATGCCGCAGATGACATTCTCGATGAAGAAGGAAGCGCAGCTGTGGACGCTGAGCGAAATCTCGATCACGCTTCACTTGCCGTTAGCAGACCCCGATCTGCTGCAAGCCCTCACTGAGAATATGAAGCCGCAACCAAGGCAAACCACAATCAGTTCTCGCGTCGAGAGTGCCCCGCAAAGCGCAGGAACCGACGCCCAGGTAATCGCGGCGATGCGCTCGATAGTGTCAGCTGAGGCTACTTACGCCAGCACCTACACGACCGTGGGCTTCACTTGCACACTTTCAAACCTGGACGGCTTCGGCGGAGGTCAACCGAATGAGCGGCAGGCGATGCTGATCAGTAGCGGGCTGGCGAGCGGGAAACGTTACGGTTATATCTTCACGCTTTCGGAGTGCAACGGAACCCCGGCTACCGCCTACCACCTCACCGCCATGCCGAATGAAAACAGCTTCGGGGGAAAAGCGTACTGTGCCGACCAATCCGGGGTGATTCGGCCTTCCGAAGACGGAAACCCCGCCACTTGTCTAGCCAGCCGCACTTCGATTCAGTAAGGTTTGATCGCGCCCAAAACCGCGAATGCGGACTCAGTGCGTCACCGCCCAAGCCAACCCATCTGGTTCCGGACCGACGTCGAGGTGTCCCGTTACCACCAGTGACTTCAGATCAATCACCGCAACGTAATTGTCCGGGGAGCATGCGACGAAAGCGCGCACGCCGTCTGGCTGCATAAGAATTCCCGCAGACCCTCGTCCCAGCTTGATTCGTTTGATTTCTTTGCGAGTACTGGCATCGAATACAACCAGGTCCGGCGCACCGAGACTCGACACTAGAACCCGAGCGCCATCCGGCGTGAACTTCACACGATTAGCCCCGCGAACACTCGCATCAAGGGTCTCAGTCACGTTCTTGGTCGCGACGTTGATGATTGAAATAGTCCCATCGCGTGCATTGCCCACCCAGATCTCGCTGCCATCGGGAGACACGTCGAAGCCCTCTGAGCCGTTGCCGACGCGCACGACCGTTTCCTCCCAATCGCCTCCGGGAGGGCCCGGCGGCGGACCGGGAGGATTATTCGGTCCGGGTGGCATGCCGGTCGGTGGCCCGGGCGCGCGAGCCGCGCTCTTCTCGATGATGCTCACGGTAGCAGAAACGGTGTTAGCCGTAATAATCCGTTTCAGATCCTCAGAGACGAAGATCATGTGAGTTCGGTTCTGGCCCGTGCCGAGAATCCAGTCCAGTTTTGAGGTTGCGGGATCGTAGCTGCCGATTGCCTTGGCAACCTCGGCAGTGAACCAAACCTTTCCCCCAACAAAAGCCAGACCATGAGGCCCGCGTAAGGGTCCGAGATCGATTTGTGGAAGAGGCTTCTGCTCAACCAGGTTGATTACTGCTAGCGTGTTGTAACTCCCAAAACCGTAGTTCGACACATAAGCCGTTCGGCCATCGGTGGAGGCAACGACTTCGTGGGGATCGTTCCCGACAGGCACTTTAGCGAGTACTTTCAGACTGACCGGGTCAACGATGGAGAGCGTGTGGTCGCGCTTGCTCAACGCCAGCAGTGTTTCCTTCGGCGCCTTTTGCGCGCTCAGCGAGGCCGCGAGGACGGATGTTAGCCCGAGGAAAACGCTCAGCTTGTTCATGATGACTACCTCGGTTTACCAGGGATTAGATTCGCTTCTGGCGAATCGCGGCGCGGAGTTCGGCAACAATTTCCTGCGAAGCCTTGATGGCCGCCGCGTGCTGATTAACGTTGAAGGAGATCGCTCCCACGCGGGCGTGGCCGCCCCCACCGTAACGTTCGCAAATACGTGCCAAGTTCACCTCCGGCTCCTGCGGAGCCCAGGGATTCGATCCCACTGAAACTTTCACGCGGAAGCTGCTCTTGCTCAGCCCCACGCTGTAGACCGACTCCGGATGCAGGTAGTACGGAATGAATTTGTTGTAGCCCTCGAGATCGTGATCGGTCACATCGAAAAAAATCGTGCCGTCTTTGCACTCGGTGCGCTCTTGCAGAATACCGATGGAAAGTTCGTGGCGTTTGAGCAAGGGCGGAAGCAGTGGCGCCACAAAGGGTTCTTCGAGGATCTGCGCCAGAGGCTTGCTGGCCAGTAACGGAATCAGGTTGGGGACGAAAACGTGGTCAGGCGCAGATTCGATCACCATCGTCAGCTTCATGGCGGGCGCTTCCATTTCCACGGCGGTCTTCGCGTCGGGATAAAGAGCTCCATCGATCACGTCCGTCCAATGAACGAGATCGGCGACCGGGGTGGGATCGAAGCCGAAGCGCTGCTGTGCGATCATGGCAATAAAACTGGTGCACGACTTGAAATCGGGGTCGTAAAACTTGCGGTTGCTCTCCTGCTGCTCAAAATGCTCGGCATCGGCCGGCGACAGGAAGGCGCTCTCATGGTGGTCGAACCACCAGGTAATCTTCGGCGAACTGGAATACTTGAAGTCGACGATCGCGTTCTCGTCGCCGTCGAATTGGTTCTCGTCGAACAGGGCGCCGGCGCGGTGCACGAGGCCGGTGAATTGGAATTCGGCGTCGTTGCGGATGCGCTCCAGGTAGAAGCGCGAAAACAGAGCGGCCGAGGAGGCGCCGTCAAAGCATTTGTCGTGATAGAACACCCGCACTCGCAAAGAAGTCCCCGATCGTTCCTGGATTTTTTCCCGCCGCAAGCCACACTTCGAGCCTGAGTTCTCGCCGTGGGTAAAAGCTAATAGGATTGACAGCTTAAGCGAAGAAAGTCAAGCGCAGAAGCAGAAAGCCAGCAGAAAGCGAGTTCATTCGGGGAATGAACTCGCAATTTCAGAATCGTTCCGGGTCGGCAATGCCACCCTTACATCGCATTGGCCTGCTTTTCAGCCATATCTCCGATCATGGGCAATTTATACATCTGCCCTTGATTCGCCTTGAGCAACAAAATGACCCAGATGATCAGGCCTGCCAGACCGATCAGCGGCCAAATCAAGATCGTCAGCCACCCTAGAATCGGAATGTGAGCCACGATGCTCAGTGCGATCCAGAGCACGGTCCATGCCACGGCAAAAAACAGGCACTGAAAGGCATGAAACCGAACGAAGCGGTTCTTGTTGTACGGTTCCATGACCAGGAAGACGATGGCCGGGATGATGGTGACATAGGCCAGCATGCCGGCTACATTGTCTGCCATGCCACCGGTGCTGGCTGGAACTGGAGCGGTGGCGACTCGTCCCGCGCACGCTGCGCAAGTCGTGGTGCCGTCTGCGATCTGTGCACCGCATGTGCTGCAAAAAGCCATCGTGGTGACCTCCTTGGTCGCCGAGGACAAGCAGACCAGATAAGCGGGTACCTGCCCCAAGCGGCGTCGGCGGCAACGTACCAAAAATGGCCTGACAAAGCAATGAACAAATTTACGCAGTTCCGTTCAGCGTTGGATCACGGGCGCGTAACGCTCCGCGATGTTGCCCAGCAGGGGCAACTGGAACAGGTCTCCCTGAAACGCTTTGACGATGAGAACCAGCCAGAGCAACAGAGCGGCCAGGGCTGCCACGACCCAGGCCAAAAAGACCAGGGGAGGCCCGGCCACTGGAATCAGAAACAGAACGAGCCCAACGACTTTCAGCACAATCGCCGCCAGAATTGCGGCGGCCCATACCAGTAGACACTGGACCGAGTGATAACGCACGAACTGATTCTTGTTGTAGGGTCCGATGGAAAGGAACAGGATTGCGGGAACAAAAGTGAAGTAGGCGAGCGCCGCCGCAACCTTCTCGGGAAACAGGGCGGTCTTCGTTCTTGCTTCTGCTCTGGTCGGAGCGGGCATGGGCCGTCCGCAGCCGGGACAGAAGGCCGCAGTCTCCGGCATGCGAGCGGCGCAGTCGGGACAGGAAAGCGGCAGAGGAATCGCTGAGGTCATTGAGGCGCACCTTATCAAAATGCGCCAGTCTCCGCAAACCCGGACCATCCCGCGCCGCATTGACGTGGTCGAAAGCACGGTGTAGTGTTTCGTGCAATTTCAGCGCGAGGCGTAAATGGCTTTACTTTGCGTGGCATGCGGCAACACCTTTGCCGTGGATGACCGATTCTGCCGGGTTTGCGGAAGAGTAGTTGGCCCTGTATCACCAGTCGCGATCGCCAACGTTCCGCTGACCCCGGCTGCTCCTGCCCAGACCAGCGGGAAGGCCACCGCCAGCCTGGTCTGCGGGCTCCTGTTCTTTATTCCGCTTGCGTTTGTCGCAGCCATCGTATTTGGCCACCTCGCTCTATCGGAAATTCGGAAGAGTGCGGGTCGGTTGAAAGGTGAGGGCCTGGCCATCGCGGGGCTGGTTCTGGGTTACGCGTTGGATGGTGTCAATTCCGGTCATTTTGATAATTGCTGCGATCGCGATACCGAACCGGTTGCGGGCGCGGATGGCAGCGAACGAATCATCGGCTGGGGCGGGGACTCGGCAGATCAACGTCGCCGAGGTTACCTACTCCAACGAACACACGAATGCGGGTTACACCTGCTCGCTCTCAGATCTCTCCGTTCCATCGATGGCCAACTGGCGAGCGGTCAGAAGAACGGATATGTCTTCAGATTGTCCGGCTGCACGCCGACCGGGAGCGGAGCGATCATCAAGTATCAAGTGGTCGCATCTCCCATAACTCAAAATTCGACTGGGACGCGCGTATTCTGTTCCGATGAATCGAATGTGATCAAAGTTGAGCAGGGCGGTTCCCCAGAGAATTGCTTGGCGAATGGTTCGCCCCTGCAGTGATACAGTTACGATCCATTTTCAGGAGGAACTGAATGTTTTGCTCTCAATGCGGCGCCAATAATGCGGACACCGCATGGGTGTGCGTGCAGTGCGGCAGGAGTCTGCAGCCGGGCGCAGCTCCAGCGCCTTTGCCGGTTACCGGGGTCGTGTTGCCGCCTGGCGCGACGGTGCCGAACTACCTGGTTTTTGCGATTCTTACCACCGTGTTTTGCTGCCTTCCGACGGGCATCCCCGCCATTGTGTACGCGGCGCAGGTCAACGGCAAAATGCAGGCTGGGGATTTGGCCGGGGCGCAACAGGCCTCGAATAACGCCAAGATGTGGTGCTTCATTTCGCTGGGACTCGGCGTCCTTGTGTGTTTGCTCTACGGAGTCCTGATCATGGCCGGGATCCTCAATAGAATAAGGCATGCGAACTAACTTGAGGATCGACACGGGAAAGAATTGGTGGTGGGGCATAGCGGTCGCTGCAGTTGCGGTCGCGGCCGTACTGCTGCGTGCCTTCGATCCTGCTAGGTCGGGAATCTTCCCGCCTTGTCCGGTGCGCTATCTGACCGGCTGGTATTGTCCGGGATGCGGATCGTTGCGGGCCATCCACGAAATTCTTCATGGCCACCTATGGGTAGCCTGGGCTATGAATCCTCTGACTGTGCTTTTGCTGCCGTTTTTGGCCTACGGCTTGGCCTCTCATCTCCTGTTCGAGATTCGTGGCCGGGGACTGCCACAACCGTACCTGCCGGCGGTTTGGATCCGCGCCTTGGGCGCCGCCATCGTTCTGTTCGGGATTGTCCGGAATCTTCCCTTCCATCCCTTCACACTGCTGGTGCCGGGTGCGATGCGGCATTTGTGAACTGCCAGCTAGCTCGATAACGCACGTCTCAACTTCTATTTGCTTGATTCTTGGCGCGGCAATCCTGACAGATCCCATAAATCTGAAAGGTATGACGCGTGGTGAGATAGTGGTACTTGAGGCCGATCTCCTGTTCGAGTTGCCCGACCGCCTGGGAAAAAAACTCGACGGAACTCCCACACTCGGTGCAAACCATGTGGTGATGGCTACGGCGGTTGTATTGATGCTCGTAGCGGGCGATGCCGTCGTGGAAGGCAACTTCGCTGGCCAAGCCGCATTCGGCCAGCAGTTTCAGCGTGCGGTAAACGGTGGTGTAGCCGATGCGGGAGTCTTTCTTCTGCACCAGGCGGTGGAGTTCGTCGGTGGAGAGGTGGTCGCGGGTCTCCAGGAATGTGCGCAGGATGGTATCGCGCTGGCCAGTCTGCTTCAAGCCGACGCGCTTCAGGTGCCGGTGAAGGATCTCCTGGGCTTCGCGAACCATCTGGCGGGAGATGGTGGGCTGGTCATCGATGCGGTTTTGCAGCATGGCGGGCGGGACTGAGAGCAGCATACCATCTGGCATCTTGAAAATGAAATTCATTTTCAGCGCCGGCCGCGGCCGCTCGCTCTGGAATACAATCAGAGATTCGCATGAGCACGACCACTGTATCCGACATCAGCGCACCCACCTCCCGCCGTTCGCCAGTTCTCCGCGTAATGCTGTGGCTTCTGCTCGGCATTCTGGCGATTCTGGTCGCCGGGCTCGGATACGCCTATTTTGTAGTTCACTCCGCCCTTCCCCAGCTTGACGGACGGCTTCAGATCAACGGCCTCTCCGCTCCGGTCACGGTGACCCGGGACAGCCACGGCGTACCCACGATCGAAGCCGGCAATCTGGAGGACCTGTTCTTTGCCCAAGGCTATATTACGGCGCAGGACCGGCTATGGCAGATGGACCTGATGCGGCGCTTTGGCAGTGGGGAACTCTCGGAGATTCTGGGCTCGGACCTGATCAAGGTCGACCGGGAACAACGAATTCTGGGCCTGCGGACGGCGGCGAAGAAATCTCTTGAATCTGCCGGCGAGCGCGATCGCACGTTCTTCGATGCCTATGCGCGTGGAGTGAATGCGTATATCGGGACCCACGCCAACCGGCTCCCAATCGAGTTTCGCATCCTGCATTATGCGCCCAAGCCGTGGCTGGCCGAAGACTCAGTCGTTATCGCCAACCAGATGGTGAAGGATCTGAATTATCACTACTTCTACGACGCGCTGAACCGCGAGAAGATTCTGGCCAAGCTGGGCCCCGAGCTGACCGCAGATCTGTACGTCAATCGTTCCTGGCATGATCGGCCGCCGACCGTCATGCGCGGGGATCTGACCGAACCGCAGACCAACGCGGGCGATTCCGATGACGATGACGACAGCGATGACGACGCTCCCGATAACTTCGTAACGCAAGGCGCGATTCCTGTCGCATCGCCGGAAGGGCTGCCGGTCAACGGCTCAAACGATTGGGTGGTTTCCGGGGCGCATACGGTTACAGGAAAGCCACTGCTCTCCAATGATATGCACCTGGGCCATCAGATGCCGAACCTCTGGTATGAAGCTCACCTGCGCGCCGGTGCTGTCGATGTCGCAGGGGTAACGCTGCCCGGCATGCCGTATGTGATCGTTGGCCACAATCAGCGAATCGCCTGGGGATTCACCAATGTTGGGCCGACGGTCACCGACCTTTACATCGAGAATTTCAATTCCGAAGGGGCGTATCAGACGCCTGCGGGATGGGTGCAACCAGATCATCGCGTCGAGGTAATTCACGTCAAGGGAAAGCCGGACACGACCGTGAATGTGACGATCACACGTCACGGACCCGTGATCACGGAGCTCGTTCCGGGCGAAACCAGGCCACTGGCGCTACGTTGGACGCTCTACGACGGCCTGCACATTCCATTCTTCGACCTGGATACAGCGCAGAATTGGGAGCAGTTCCGGCACGCATTGTCCTTGCTGGACGCGCCGGGTCAGAACGTCGTCTATGCCGACGTTGACGGAAACATCGGGTATCAGACGACGGGGAGAGTTCCGATCCGTGCCGCGGGTGACGGGAGTCTCCCAGTGAACGGGGCTGACAACGGGCATGAGTGGACGTCCTACATACCCTTCGAAAAACTGCCCAGCATCTACAACCCGCCGTCTGGAATCATTGCGACTGCGAACGCAAGAATCACGCCGGACAATTACCCCAATGCGATCAGTATGGAGTGGGAAGCGCCCTGGCGCACGGAGCGCATTTATCACGTGCTGGAGTCAGGGCGACAATTCTCACCGGCTGATATGCTGGCGCTGGAGACGGATATTCACTCTGAAGCTGAGTTGTTTGCGGCCGAACGGCTGGTATACGCGGTGGATCACGCCGCCAAGCCATCGGCACGGGCGAAACAGGCAGCGGATCTGATGCGGGGTTGGGACGGACGCATGCTCGCTGCGTCGGCGGCTCCGACGATCGTCCAAACTTCGATCCGCGAACTCAGGCGCCTGCTCCTCGAACCGAAGTTGGGAAGTGCCTCGACTCATTCCGCCCAAGAAGACGGGACCTTGAGCTGGAAGAGTTACTCCTGGGAAATGCGGTCGGTCTGGCTCGAGAACATTCTGCTCCACCGGGCCAAGCGCTGGCTGCCGGAAAAATATCCCAACTACGACGAACTGCTAGCCGCGGCCGTAGACGCCGCGGTGAATAGCCCGGAAGCCCCAAAAGACCTGGCTTCATGGCATTGGGGCGTGTTCAATGCGGTCGAGATCCAGCATCCGATTCTGGGCAAGATCCCTTTGGTCAACCACTGGTCCGGGCCGGGATTGCAGGAGCAATCCGGCAGCGGATACACCGTGAAGGCGGTGAGTCGTCATCATGGACCCTCGGAGCGCTTCACCGCCAACATGGCCGACCTGGACCAGTCCACTCTTAATACGGTGACGGGGCAGGGCGGGAATTTCCTGAGCCCTTACTACATGGATCAGTGGAAGGCCTGGTACGAAGGCATCACCTTCACCCTGCCCTTTAGCGCTCAAGCGGTCGAGGCTACCAAACAACACCGGCTGGTTTTGGAGCCTTCCCGGGAGTCACGCTAGAAGAAGTCGATCGCCTTCACATCGCCCACGTAACCGATGACGTCGATGGTCCCCAGGGGAAGAAAGTCGTTGATCAGCAGGATGTCTTTGGTGGTGTCGTAGACCCGCAAGGCGCCGCTTTCGGCGACGTACTCGATTTCGCGGCTGGTGAAACTCTGCAAGCCGTCCACGTCTCCGTTGTCCGGAGGAATGATCACCGCGCCGGTGTTGGTATTGAGAATCGCCAGGCAGCCGCGCACTTCCCCGTTCGGATTATTGACATCGCCGATATCCGTGCAGCCGTACGATCCGACAAAAAGCTGGCCGTTGATGCTCATGTCCATACGGTCGTGGTAGCCGTCGGGGATCGCAATCTCGGCGCCGAGGTTTTTGTAGTACGGATCGGTCATCGTGGTCAGATCGACGATGTCCAGCGTTCCGCAAAAGGTGGCGGCAGTCTTGGCATTGACCGAACTAGTCAGCAAGGAGCATTGAGGTCCGGTTGGCGTTCCTCTGCCGGCAACGTAGAGCTTCGTGCCGCTCAAGAAGGCGTAGGTAGCGCCGTTTACCAAGACAGGTTTACCGACAGCGAGCGAATTCAGGTCCAGGGTCTGCACGCTGGCCTGTTGGCTTCCGCCACATTCGAAACCGCAGTTCAAAACATACGCCGTGGTCCCGTTGATGACGGCATACACCGGCCGGTTGAAACCCGTCAGGACAGTGCACACCGCAGGATTCGTGGGAGCAGAGCAGCTCAGATCGATGCCTGGAAGAGCATCACCAGGCGTCAGCACAGTCACCGAATCCGAGTCGTTGCTGAAGACGAGCAACTGGCTGCCATTGCCATTGGCGACCACCGTCTCCGCATTGGTGACGGCGATTGTGGTCGTAATCGACGACCCTGTCAGGTCCATCACCTCGACCGCTCCTAGGAAGTTAAAGCCGGGTACGCTTGCGGTTGGGACCGCAGCGTAACCAACCGTGCTGGAGGTCGGAACCGTCATGCTGAAGGTTGGACCCGGAAGCTGAACACCGGTGTTCCCTAAGCTCGTTTCCTTCGCCGTGTTTACCGAATACACGATGTTGGTGACGGGATCGAACGCCATTGCGATGTTCCGGCTGGGCGAGACTGCCATCAAACCCGGCGAGGCTCCTGCGTTCAGCGGAGAAACGGCAGTCAGTGTGTCGTTGAAACCGTCGACGATCACCAGTCTGCCAGAGGTGCTGGTCGCCGTGACCCCCTGAGAAACCAGGACTCGATCCACCAAGCCGCTCGGTGGACCGGTGCGCTTTGATGCGCCGCACGAAACCAAACCCAAGCCAGCCCAGAGGCCTAGCACCAACACGAGGAAGCATCTCTTCAAACGACAGGCTCCTAACGACATGAAAAAGGAAGATTTAAGTGCGAAATCGTGCATTATAGCAGACCCGGAACCCACTCTGTATGCGGTCGGGAGTATCCGGTATCGGCTTCAGGGCAAGCCGTCGCTCCTGGCAGCCGCAGACCAGATGCACGAATGCGCCCTCATCCTGTATTCTCAAAAACGATATGAGTGCCGACTTTCTTGCCCGGATCAAGCAGTCCCCTGTGCTCTGTGACGGCGCCATGGGGACATTGCTCTACGCCAAGGGCATCTTCATTAACCGGTGTTACGACGAATTGAATGTTTCCCAGCCGGACCTGATTCGCGGGATTCATCGCGAGTATCTGCAGGCCGGAGCCGAGATTGTTGAAACCAATACTTTCGGAGCAAATTCCTCCCGCCTGGCTCGCCATAGCCTCGCGGACAAGGTCCGAGATATCAACCGCTCCGGGGCAAAGCTGGCGCGCGAAGCCGCCAAGAGCTTCGATGTATGGGTGGCAGGATCGGTTGGCCCACTGGGAACCAGGATTGAGCCCCTCGGCAAGACCTCCTTCAAGGAGGCCCGCGACGCTTTTCGGGAACAGATTGAGGCGCTGCTGGAAGGTGGGGTCGACCTGATCATACTGGAGACATTCGGCTACCTGGAAGAGATCCACCAAGCCATGCTGGCGGCTCGGGATGTAAGCGCGTCAGTGCCGCTTCTGGCACAGGTCACGATTGACGAGGACGCCAACTGCCTGGACGGCTCTGATCCCGAGACGTTTGCTCCCAAACTGGCGGAGTGGGGCGCGGATGTGATCGGGTGCAACTGCAGTGTGGGTCCGGTCGCCATGCTGGATGCAATCGAGCGCGTCCGAGCCGTGACCTCCCTGCCGCTGGCGGCTCAGCCGAACGCCGGCATTCCGCGCTCGGTCGAGGGTCGGAACATATATCTGTGTTCGCCGGAATACATGGCGAGCTACGCGCGCAAGTTCGTGGCCGCCGGAGTGAGAGTGGTCGGCGGGTGCTGCGGGACTACGCCGGAGCACATCCGCACCATGAAGTCGGCGCTGCGGGTTGGTGAAGCGCGAGGAAAAGGGCCTGCCCCTCACACCACCGGAAGCCAGACGGCGCCCCTGGCAGTCCCGGCCGTCGTTCTCGAGAGCCGTTCTCTACTGGGCGCCAAGCTGGCGCGCGGTGAGTTTGTCACGATGGTTGAGATCGTGCCTCCGAAAGGAACCGACATTCGCAAAGAGGTCGAAGGGGCGCGGTTTCTGAAGTCGGTGGGCGTGGACGCGGTCAATATTCCCGACAGCCCGCGCGCGTCGGCTCGCATGAGCAACCAGGCGTTGTCGCTGCTCATTCAGCGCGAGGTCGGCATTGACGCCGTCCTGCATTACACCTGCCGCGACCGCAACGTTCTGTGCATCCAGAGCGACCTGTTGGGAGCCGCAGCGGTCGGCATTCGAAACCTCATATGCATCACGGGTGACCCCCCCAAGATGGGCAACTATCCCGATGCGACCGCAGTGTTCGACGTTGACGCGATCGGCCTGGTGAACATCGTGCACAATCTCAACCGCGGGCTGGATCTTGGGAGCAATCCCATTGGCGCCGGAACCGGCTTTGTGATTGGGGTGGGAGCCAACCCTGGTCTGACCGACCTGGACGAGGAGGTGCGCCGCTTTGAATACAAGGTGGAGGCCGGCGCTGAATATGCCGTGACCCAGCCCGTGTTCGATCTTCGCCTGCTGGAAAACTTCCTGCGGCGCATTGAGCATTGCCGGATTCCGGTGGTGGCGGGGATCTGGCCCCTGGTTAGTGTACGCAATGCTGAATTCATGAAGAACGAACTTCGGGTATCTGTACCGGACTCGATTTTGGAGCGCATGGCCCGGGCCCAAACGCCAGAGACGGCTCGGGCAGAGGGCGTGGCCATCGCCCGAGAAATGCTCATGGCGGCGCGGCAGATGGTCCAGGGCGCCCAAATTAGCGCGCCGATGGGTCGATACAGCTCCGCCGTCGATGTCCTGGAAGCTCTGGGAAAATCAGAGCCGGCGGCCTTGACTTAAAGTTCCCCTTTTGGGGCCGCGGTATGTGCTGGTGGATATTTTTGGCAAAAAACACTGGACACCGCCAGCAATGCGGTGCAATACAATAGGAATGGAGCAAAACCCCGTTGGCCAAGTTTGAAGAGTGTCTCCAGCGATTGGAGAAAATAGTTCAGGAACTGGAAAAGGGAGACGTCCCGCTTGAGAAGTCTCTGACACTCTTCGAAGAAGGTATGCAGCTCTCGTCGGCCTGCCGGAACGAACTGGAACAGGCCGAAGGGAAAGTTGAGATTCTGCTGAAGAAGAATGGGAAGCTCCAGGCCGAACCTTTTGAGCCGCTGATGGAGAAGGCGTCAGCCCGCCGCTAAGCGTAGCCCTCTCTGACCGCGGCCCCGGACCTCAGTTGTCTGTGGGTTTGAGGTTTTCCCAGCCTTCCCGCAGCCTAGTCAAACGTTTTGCCGTGCCGTTGACGACGGTTTTCAGATCGGGGGATTTTATGGGTCAGAGCGTAGTCGTTCTCGAAAAAGATCCCAGAGTGGGGAGGTCCTTGGCTGGTGGACTGCGCCCTCACTTCTCCGTACAACTGATCAATTCCCGCGAGGAACTTCGGGATCAGCTGGCGCACACCCGCCCCGAAGCTATCGTGCTCAATATCGAGCAGTGGCTCCTCACGGATGTCGAACATCTCCACCACGACTTCCCGAAATTGCCGATCGTCTGCACCCACCGCATCCCGGACGAGGAGATGTGGATGGCTGCCTTGGAAGCCGGGGCCAGCGATATCTGCCCGACCGACGACGTGGCAGGTGTCTTGACGTCAGTTCTGCGCAGCATGGCCGTGTCGCAAAGAGCCGTAGCCTAATTCAGTTCGCTGCCAAAGGGACGCCTGCTGGCGTCCCTTTTCATTTCTCCTCCGGATTCCAACACGGTTCCGCGTTCGTGCCTTGTTATACTGCCTCGGCATGCTGACCGAGACTCTCGAACAAGGCCGGAGCCTGACCGACCGAGCGCTCGACCGGCTCATCCCACTTGAGAACGAACATCCGGTCTCCATTCACAAGGCCATGCGTCACAGCGTATTCGCCGGTGGCAAGCGGCTGCGGCCTGTCTTGTGCATGGAAGCCGGGCGTATGGTCGCCGGATCACTGCCTGCGGGAATCGAAGAGCTCGGTGCAGCGCTGGAAATGCTGCACACCTATTCCTTGATCCATGACGATCTCCCCGCGCTCGACAACGACGATCTGCGGCGAGGCCGTCCGACATGCCACAAAGTATTTGGAGAAGCCATCGCCATCCTCGCTGGCGACGCACTGCAGACTCAGGCGTACGAAGTGCTGGCCCGATTGAAGTGTCCGGCGGAGGCGCGGGTGCGTATTGTCGAAGAGGTCGCCCGCAGCACCGGAACGCTCGACGGCATGATTGGCGGGCAAGTCATCGACCTTGAGGCGGAACACACCAAGCCAACTGCGGAGATGCTGGAGTATATTCACCGCTCGAAGACTGCCGCCCTGATAACGGCCAGCCTGGTGAGTGGAGGCATTTACGCCGAAGGTAAGGACAGCCAAGTTGCCAAGCTAAGAGCGTTTGGACTGGCAATTGGCTTGGCCTTTCAGATTGTGGACGACGTGCTGGACGTGACGCAGACTTCTGCGCAGCTTGGTAAGACTGCGGGGAAAGACACCGCTTCAGAGAAAGCTACCTATCCGGCGCTGTTCGGGATCGAAGCCTCGCTGCGCAAAGCCGATACGCTGGTCAACGCCGGATTGGAGGAATTGAACAGCTTCGGGGAGCGCGCGGAGACGCTGAAGGAACTGGCGCGATTTCTGGTCGAAAGGAAGAAGTAGAAGCGGTGCTCGACCTCAGACCGTGTAGCGCCGGGGTGATGATATGACTCCTTTGGGTTGCGTCATTCTTCCGCAGTTCGCGACGACATTCGCTCTTAGCCAGGTTGGTCAGCGGAGTGAGCCACTTACTAGAGCACTGAAGCAGCCCGAAGCGGTGGTGCGGTGCCTCTATAGCGAGGTGGTGGCTCGTCACCCGATCGGTATCCCGGAGGGCGCGGACATGAAGGTTTTTGCGCCGTATCTCAGCAAGGCACTGCTTCACAGAATCGATATAGCCGTCGCCTGCGCAGCTGATTATGATCGCCAGTATCCAGACCCTAACTTGAAGCCGCCATTCGCCTGGCTTGAGGCTGGACTCTTCTCGGGTGACGACGAGCAAGCCTCACCGCAAGGTTTCGACATTGAGAGAACGCAATCAGAGAAGGATGGCTGCTTTCGCGTATGTGTGAGGCTCACGCGGGGTCGCCCGAGCGAGCGCGGATTTGGCAAGTTGCGGCAATCGTCCTGCGGGAAAACGGCCACTCTGTCGTGGATGACGTATCTATCGGGAACGACGAGTCGCGAGAGTTGATTCCCGGCTATCGGAGTATTTATCAGCGGGATGCGACCGCCCTCGTTGGGTTGGGTACGGGGCGGAAAAGGCTAGATGAGTTCACGCGAAGGAACTGGCTGTCCGCCTAGCCAGCCTCTGTGTTAAAACATAGAAACGGCGATGGAGTTCGCCATAACCGCCTGCTGCGCCGGCTGATGACTCCTACAGAATTGAACAACGTTTTGTAGGAGAGTTCCGTTGTGAAAGACTTCCTCGCGATTTCCGTCGCCGCCACCGTCGGCGCTAACCTGCGGTATTTACTGAGCCGTTTTGCCGCCAGAGAGTTGGGCCCGGTTTTTCCCTACGGAACGCTTGCCATCAATATTGCGGGCAGTTTCATCGTAGGATTCTTCGTCATCTGGACCACAGAGCGCGTGCTGGTCGATCCCCGCTGGCGGCTGCTGGTGGTGATAGGTTTCTGCGGATCGTTCACGACATTCTCCAGCTACGCCTTCGAGACCATGTCGTACTTTGAGCAAGGCCAGTGGGGATTAATGCTGGTGAACATCATCAGCAACAATCTGCTATGCCTGGGCGGAGCGCTCGCCGGCATGGCGTTGGCGCGGGCATTGTAAGCATGAATAAGATTCCGACGCTAGAAACCGCGAGGTTAAGGTTGCGTCCGTACAGCCAGGCCGACATCGCGGAACTGGTGCCGCTGATTGGCGCTCGCGAAGTGGCAGCCACCACGCTTCGCATCCCGCATCCCTATACCGAGTGGGACGCGAGAGATTTTCTCGTCCTTGTACAGGAGCCAGGCAGGATCTGGTTGGCGATTACTCTGCGCAATGATGGACGCCAGACTGGAGGCGTCGGCCTCTACATCGAGGAGCAGCACCAGCACGCCGAGCTCGGTTACTGGCTGGGCGTGCCCCACTGGGGAAAGGGTTATGCGACCGAAGCGGCGCGAGAGATGCTGCGCTACGGCTTCGAAGATCTCCAGTTGCATCGTATCTTCGCCTCGCATTTTAGGCACAATCCCGCATCCGGCAGAATACTGAGGAAGCTGGGTATGCGCTACGAGGGCTGTCAGCGGGAGCATCTTCGTAAGTGGGATCAGTTCGTCGATTCGGAGTTATACGGCATGCTGCGGCGCGATTGGGAGCAAATCAGGGAGGTTCGCGAGTAAAATGCCTGATGCCATGGCCGTGCAGGTCACGATCTATCTGAACGAAGCCGATCATTGGCATCACCGGCCACTGCATATGGAGATCCTCAATTACCTGCGCAAAGAGAATGTTTACGCGGCGACGGCATTCCACTGCGTGGCGGGATTTCTGGGACGGCAGCGCGTCGAAACCGCGCACCTGGTCGAGGCGGGCGGCAAGCTTCCGGTCATCATTATTTTCGTCGACACCGACGAACACGTCAGCCGGGTGCTTTCCACGTTGAAGGAAATGGCCGCACACCGACTCATCGTGCGCGAGAATGTCGTGCTGGAGCAGGGGAACCTCGACTGACTCTCCACGCTTAATCCTTCGCCCGAGCAGGCCAGTTCGCCTTCCGATACGTGAAATGCAGTAAGGCGATCGCTGCGATCGCCACCGGGAAACAGAACCAACTGGCCTCCGGCCCGAGCAGTCCGCCGGTCACTCCCGTCGAACCGGGAAACTCTGCGTTCAACAGGCGCCCGATGGCGAAGTGCCCGCCATTCATCCCTGAAAAGACGTAGAGGAACATGAAATCAAAGGCCGCGTGCATACCGATCGGAAAGGCCAGGCCGCCTGTACGTCGTAAGGCGAGTGTGATAAAGACCGTCAACAGGGTCACGGCCACCCAGTCTTCCCAGCGCTCGTTCGGCTTGGTGTAATAGTGCAAGGCCCCAAAACCAACGGCGTTGATCATGGCAGCTGCCCAGAATCCAGTGCCGTCGGCCAGGGTGTACAAGAAATAGCCGCGAAACGTGATTTCTTCGCCGAACCCGATGGCCAAGTTCGTGATGAGCCAGAGGCCCGCGAATTTGAAAAGCTCACCGCCCGTCACATTGAGGCCGTGCACACGGTAACCGCCGCCAAGGAAGATCAGCAGGATAATGGCAGATGGCATCACCAGGCCCCAAACCACGCCTGCCCAGAACAGCCGTCCAAACAGGTCACGCAATCGGGGAATACCGTAGACCGCAAGGCTACGGCGTTCGAGACGCGACATGATGGCGGTTGCAATCAGCGCGACCATGAGCGTGCCACCTTCACCAATAATCAGATCCATAGGATGCAGTGGCGGATAGTCGGGCAGATGCAGGCGCTCTAAACCTTTTCTGAAAACGTAGCCAACCGCGAAGAACAAGACGCAGAATAGAAGTAGCCGCCATCCTGAACGCACCTCTCGGCCATTGTGGAAGATTTTGCGCAACATGATGCCTCCCCGTTGTCGAGTACGCGAGTCCGAGGCTCGCGGTTCCGGTTCTGTGCCGCTTGCGCACTGCTACGGCATACTAGTACCCTTCCAGATTCATGCTCTCACCCCTCGATATTTTAGCCATAGCCGCGCACCGCGACGACGTCGAGCAAACCTGCGGCGGCACGCTCCTGAAAGCTGCGCAGCACGGGCAGCGTACAGGAATTCTTGATCTGACCCAGGGCGAAATGGGCACACGCGGCACGGCGGATGACCGGGCGCACGAGGCAGCCGACGCGGCGAAGGTTCTCTCAGTGCAGTGGCGCCGCGCCCTCGACATCCCGGACGGGCGTGTCGAAAACACCTGGGAGAACCGCCTGAAAGTCGCGAGCGTGATTCGCGAGACGCGGCCGCAGGTGGTCATTCTGCCCTACTGGAAGGGGCGGCATCCGGATCATTACACGGCTTCCGTCCTTGGGTATGAAGCGTGTTTTCTTGCGGGGTTGGCCAAGCTGGATCCTCAAAGAGCACTCGGCACAACACTCAGTACATCGGGTGACCAAAAAGACGGGGACTCGCTCGCTCCCCACCGGCCATTCAAGATTATTTATGCAACGCTCTACTACGACATTCGGCCCACTTTCGTGGTCGATATCAGCGACCAGTTCGAGGGAAAGTTCGCCTCGATCCTAGCGTACAAGTCGCAGTTCAGCGACCAGGAAGCTGGCAAGGACCTGTTCCCTGCTCATGACGAGATCCATGCCCGAGTAGCGGCGATGGCGCGGTTCTACGGCATGTTGGGCGGCGTCACCTACGCCGAACCGTTTCTCGAGAAAGAAGTCGGGCTGGTCGAGGATTTGTTGGCGCTTCCCGTTAAATCCATTTAGGATATCCAGACCCAAATCCACTCCACAGGAGAAGTGCCCAATGATGTCGCGCTGTGCATTCAATCTGGTCACCGTTATCGCACTAACCGCCGCCGCGGCAGCTCAAGCTGGAACATGGCAGATTGATCCCAACCATTCCTCGGCGCAGTTCTCGGTGCGGCACCTTGGCGTCTCTACCGTGCGGGGCGCTTTCACGAAAGTGAGCGGCTCTGCGAAGCACGATCCAACGGATCCCTCGAAGACCTCCCTGGACGCCTCGATCGACGCCAGCTCGGTGGATACGCGAGTGGAAATGCGCGACAACGACCTGCGCAGCCCCAACTTCCTCGAAGTGCAGAAGTATCCGACGATTACTTTTCATTCCAAGCAGACGAAAGCAGCCGGGGCTGGCAAGCTACAAATCACGGGCGATCTGACCATTCACGGCGTCACCAAGGAAGTCGTGCTCGACGTGGATGGGCCGTCAGCCCCGATCAAAGATCCGTGGGGCAATCAACGGATTGGCGCATCGGCGGCCACCAGGATCAACCGCAAGGATTTTGGCATCAACGGTGCGCCGGGCGCGGTCGGAGACGAGATCACAATCACAATTGACGCAGAGCTAATCCAGCCGCCGGCCAAATGAACTAACGCTGGCCAGTTCGACTGTGCCGCGGAGGTTCTGACCATCGCCTTGGTGGAGGCTGGTATGAAGAGCGGTTCAAGGATTAACCGGTTGCATGTCGCCGGACTCGGCTTGGCTCTGACGTGGACGCTGGTATCCGCTTGGGCACAGACGAGCGTTACGGTTTCTCCTAAGCGCGCTGCGGTCGCTGCGACTACCCAAACGCAACAATTCACCTCGTCGGCCGCGAATGTCACGTGGAGTGTCGACCGAGTGACAGGAGGAAACGCAACCGTGGGGACCATCAGCGCCAGTGGTCTCTACACTCCGCCAGCGGCAGGAGGAACTCACATCATCACAGCGACCACGGTTACGGCACCGCCTGTCTCCGGTTCCTCGACGGTCGCCGTATCGGACCTGTTCGCCGTTCTCACCTATCACAACAGCCCGGCGCGCAACGGAATTAACAACAAGGAATATGCCTTAACCCCAACCTCTTTGACCACGTCGACTTTTGGCAAGCTGTTTTCGTGCCATGTAGACGGCGCAGTCTACGCGCAGCCGCTATGGATCAAGGGCTTGAGCATCGGCGGCGGTGTGCGCAACGTCATTTTCGTCGCCACACAACATGACAGTGTTTACGCCTTCGATGCCGATGCCAGCCCTTGCAAAACCTACTGGCATGCCAATTTGCTGGACGCATCGCATGGCGGCACGGCCCATGAGACCCCGGTGGTGTGGAATGATGTGGGGAAATGCTACGGAGATATCTATCCTGAAGTCGGAGTCACGGGCACGCCAGTGATCGACTCCATCACGAGGGTGGTCTATCTCGTGAGCGCCTCCGAGAGCAGCCCCACAAGTTCGGGTCTTTGTTCCAGCTCGGCGGCGACGTTTTATCACCGGTTGCACGCCTTGGATCCGGTCACAGGAAGCGAGAGGTTCAATGCGCCTGTCACGATTGGCGCCACGGTGCCCGGAACCGGAGACGGGTCTTCGGGCGGCATGGTGAGCTTTAACTCGCAGCTGCATCACCAGCGGTCTGGCCTGCTGCAAGTCGGGGGCAGGATATTTGTAGCTTTTGCTTCACACGAGGATGCGACCCCGTATCACGGCTGGGTAATCGGCCATTCAGCATCGAACGTGCAGCACCAATTCGCCATTTTCAACACCACACCCAACGGATTGAACGGAGCCGATGGCGGCATCTGGGCTGGGGGTGGAGCGCCGGCCGCCGACAGTGGAGGAGACATCTACATTACCACCGGGAACGGCGCATTCGATGAGGCTCCGGCGCCGCCCGACAACGATTACGGTGATAGCATTCTGAGGCTGCATCCGTTCAACGGGAGCACGCCGAATGGCGTGAATTTGAGCGTCGCAGGCTGGTTCACTCCCTACGATCAGGCTATGCTCTCGCAAAACGATACTGACCTGGGTTCGGGTGCGGCGGTCTTGTTGCCGGATCAAGCCTCCGGCCCCACCCACCTTCTGACGCAGGTTGGCAAAGAGGGTGTCGTCTATCTCATTGATCGCGACAGCATGGGGCAGTACAACGGCACAAGCAACAATCAGATAGTGCAGACCTTCTTCGGCCCCCAAAATGGTTTGTGGGGTACGCCGGCACTGTGGCGAAACAATCTGTACCTCGGAGGCAAGAGAGATTCCCTCCGGCAGTTCACTTTCGACCCGAACCAGGGAATGTTTATCCCGGCCGTCGCGTCGCTGTCGAGTCAAGTCTTCGGCTATCCCGGCACGACCCCATCCGTTTCATCGCGAGGAGGATCGAATGGCATTGTTTGGGCTATCGATGCCAGCCTCTACGGCTACGCCAGCCCGAATGCCGGAGTCAATTGTTCGACCCTGCCCATGCCTTCTACCTGTTCCGGGCCCGCGGTCCTGCATGCTTTCAGCGCAACGAACCTCGCAGTCGAATACTGGAACAGCGCAATGGCAGCGAACAATCGAGACCGGGCGGGCAACGCCGTGAAGTTTGTTCCGCCGACCATCGCCAATGGCAAGGTGTACGTAGGCACGCGGACCGAAGTTGACGTGTACGGACTCCTCCCCAATTAACGGGGAGTCTACTTCTTCACCGCCACCGCCAAGCCGTCGCGGATGGGCAAGATCGTCGTGTAGAAGTCCCTCGAGTCATAGAGCTTGCGATTGAACTCGAGGATGGCCTTCGTTTTCGCGTCGGTAGGATTTTTCTCGGCGACGCGTCCGCTCCACAGCACATTATCGGTGATGAACAGACCGCCCTTTCGCAGGCGGGGACTGATCAGGCGCAGTACGCGGGGATAGTCCTCTTTGTCGACGTCGTTGAAGATGATGTCGAACTCTTGCTTCTGCTCAGACAGAAATTCCAAGGCGTCGCCAGTGTGAATGGCGATGCGATTGGCGACTCCGGCGCGGGCGAAGTAGCCGCGGGCGCGCTCGGCATTCTTGCGGTCGCCGTCGGTATAAATAACGCGCCCCTTGTCGCCAACAGCCTGCGCCCACCAAATCGTTGAATACCCGATCGCTGAACCCAACTCGAACACCGTGCGGGCGCCGATCATCACGGCCAGTTGCTGCAGCACGCGCGCCACAGCAGGGCCCACGATGGGGATGTGGTGCTGGGTGGCATACTCTTCCATCTCTGCCAGCACTTCGTCGCGCTTGGGCAGCATGGAATACAGATAATCATCGACAGGGCCCGCCGTAGTGGAGTTGTAATGCCGCCAGCTAGCCGCGGCTTCTTTCTGCTTGCTTTGAGTCACGCGCTTCCCTTTCTGGATTTGTTTATGTGGATTCACCCGCCGATCGTCACTCCCGGCTGCATTTCCAGGACTTCTACGCTGGGCGCGAGCTGCTGTAATTGGCTCGGCCGTCCGACCAGAACCGGCAAAGTTCCGAAATGCATGGGAATCACAGTCTTCGGCTTCAGAAGATTGCAGGCATAGGCGGCCTCGCGCGGCCCCATGGTGTAGTGGTCGCCGATGGGCAGCATGACGATTTCGGGGGCGTACAGTTCGCGGATGATCGCCATGTCACCGAACACATTGGTATCGCCCGCATGGTAGATCTTCAAACCGTTGGAAAACTCAACCACGTACCCGCAAGCTTCGCCGCCGTAGACGATCTCGTCGCCGTCCTGGATGCCGCAGGAGTGATCGGCATGCACCATGGTGACTCTAATGTCTCCGACTGTCTGCGTGCCGCCTTTGTTCATCTCGGCAAGTTGCTTCGCGCCTTTCTTTCCCAGCCACCGCGCCAACTCCGGAATTCCAACCACGACCGGGTTGTGCTGTTTACAAATCTCGACGGCGTCGCCGATGTGGTCGCCGTGACCATGAGTGCAGAGCAGGATGTCCACCTTCTTCACAGTCTTGTCGGCTGCGGGGCACATGGGATTGCCGATCACCCAAGGGTCGATGATGACGGTCTTGCCACCCGGAGTCTCGATGCGAAAAGTAGCGTGGCCCAACCAGGTGAGTTTAGTGCCTTTCAGATTCATGTTGCTCCAGATTCCAGTCATTCGTACGCAAGCATCAGCATTCAGCCAGAAGGTTATTTTGGAAACTTCAAGATTGGCATCGGCTGCCGAAAAGCTGAGTGTTTTTCCCGCTAAGCGTCCTCCCTAGGATAATATGAAACGCCATGACAGACCTCAAGGTGCTGATTAAGCGGGAAGAGATCGCCAAGCGTGTGAGCGAATTGGGCGCGCAGATTACGAAGGATTTTGCAGGACAATCGGTCATTTTAGTGGGAGTACTGAAGGGAGCCGCAATTTTTCTTTCGGATCTGGCCCGGCACGTCGCCCTCGACGCGACATTCGATTTCATAGGCGTCTCCAGCTACGGCAATCGGCCCAGCCCGACCCAGGAACTCAAGAGCGGATGGGATTCGACCGGTGAGGTGAAGTTAACCAAAGATGTGGATCAGACCATGAAGGACAAAAACATCATTCTCGTGGAGGACATCCTTGACACCGGCCTGACCATGACTTATCTGAAAAAAATGTTGCTGGCACGCCAACCGCGGTCACTGAAGGTCGCGTCGTTGCTCGACAAGCCGTCGCGGCGCAAGCTGCCGCTGGAGGGAGACTACGTCGGCTTCAAGATTCCCGACGAATTTGTCGTCGGATACGGACTCGACTACGCGGAAAAGTACCGCAACCTGGCTGACATTTGCGTAGTGCCTAGAGAATAACCGCGAGTCGAACCGAGCGCCGCCAATAAGCCGTCGAACCAGGCCCCAAAAACGCGGCTGCTATCATACCAAGGATGGGAACCGTCCTCCCCAAATCTGACCGCTTGCCGGTCGAGTCGCTGATGCTAGACGTTGCCGATGTGCTGGCCACGTCCCTCGACCTGGACACGACTGTGCGCCGAGTCGCCGAGGTCGTGCGCAGAGTCATCAATTACGAAATCTTTGCCATCCTCCTGCTCAACGAAAAGACCCAGGAACTGCGGTTCCGCTTTCAGGTAGGGTATCCGCCCGAGTTTGCCGAGCGAACCCGGATTAAGGTTGGCGAGGGCGTGACCGGCCTGGCGGCCCAACTGCACCAAGCCCTTCTCATTGACGATGTCACCAGCGATCCGCGGTACATTCCGGCGGTTCCCAACGTTCGCTCCGAACTCGCAGTGCCACTGATCACCAAGAACCGCGTGATCGGTGTCATCGACATCGAGGCGCGTGAACCAGGCTATTTCACGGAAGACCATCGCCGACTGCTGACGCTAGTCGCGTCGCGGATGGCCGCAGGTATTGAAAACGCACAGCTTTACACCCGCACCACTAAACAGGCGCGAATTCTTCTTTTGTTGAATGAGATTGCGCGCGAGCTGTCATCGATCCTGAACCTCGACGAGTTGCTGGGCCGCATCGCCGAACTCATACGTCGTTTGATCGACTACCAGATGTTCAGCATCCTGCTTCTGGATGCGTCAGGCGAGAAACTTCAGCACCGCTTCTCTTTGCGATTCAATGAGAATATTCATCTGAAGCGCGAAATCCCCTTGGGCCGCGGCTTGGTGGGCGCGGCCGCTCAGAGCAAGCAGGCTGTGTTGGTGCCCGACGTTACCAAAGATGCTCGCTATGTTGAAGCCAATCCCGAGACGCGCTCGGAACTGGCCGTCCCTTTGATCTACAAAGACAAGGTGATCGGGGTCCTCGATCTGGAACATACCCGGCGCGGATTCTTTACCGAAGAGCACCAGCGCACTATGATGACGCTCGCGGCGCAGATTGCAATTGCCCTCGAAAATGCGCGCCTATACGAAGAGATTGAGCGCCAGGAGCGCCGACTGGAACGCGATCTCTCCCTGGCGCGCGAATTACAAGGAAGGCTTCTGCCGCAGACGCATCCGAAACTGGCCCACCTCGACGTCGCGGCGAAGTTCGTGCCTGCCCGCACCATTGGCGGCGACCTTTACGACTTCATTCCCTACTCCATGTCGCGGCTTGGCATCGTTATCGGTGATGTCAGCGGCAAAGGTGCGCCGGCAGCTATTTACGCGGCCCTGGTCAGTGGAATACTGCGGTCCCACGCTCCCATTGAACCGGGCCCGGCGGAGATGCTCTCGGCGGTGAATCTCTCGCTGGCCGAACGCCGTATTGAAGCGCAGTTCGTATCGCTCATTTACGCGCTCTGGGATGACGAGCATAAAACCCTGACCGTGGCGAATTCAGGGCTTCCCCGTCCGATCTATGTGCATGGCGGAAAGAACGAGGTCATAGAAGCTACGGGCCTGCCCCTCGGCCTGTTCGACGAAGCAGACTACGACGAGTTCAGATTTCGGATGAAGACTGGGGATATGTTCGTCTTCTTCAGCGATGGCATTCTCGACGCGCGCAACCGCAAGGGCGAACTGTTTGGACGGGGCCGGGTCGAAAAACTCATCGGGGAGTGCACGGAACAGTCCGCCGACTGCGTCGTGAATTTGCTGTTCAGCGCCGTGGCCGAACACTCGGCCGGCGTGGAAACCTTTGATGACCAGACAGTGGTCGCCATCCGTGTGAAGAGTGCCGCACAAAGCTCTCCCAAGAAGAAATGACCCCAGCCCGCCAGAATCTCGCCGCAGGGCGTCCCCCCGGATTTACGTATCGCCAAGCGAAGCGTGGCGTCTTGCGTCGCGCCGGGCAGTTCGTGTTGCACTGCGAAGATATCGCGTTATCTAAACTCAGCGAGCGGCACGGGAGCCCACTATACGTCTACTCGGCTGCCATGATCCGTGAATGCTATGCCGCGTTTGAACAGGCCTTTCGCCAGGTACCCCACACGCTCTGCTACTCCGTCAAAGCAAATTCGAACCTGAGCATCTTGCGCCTTCTGGCGCGGGCTGGATGCGGCTTCGACGTCGTCTCCGGTGGTGAACTCGAACGTGTACTCACGGCCGACCGCAAGGCGGCGAAGAAAGTCGTGTTCTCTGGAGTGGGCAAGACGCGCGAGGAGTTGACGGCCGCAACAAAAGCGGGAATCCTTCTGTTCAACGTGGAGAGCGAGTCTGAATTGTGGGCGCTGGCCGAGTGCGCCGGCCGTTTGCGTACTCAGGCCCCCGTGGCTCTGCGCGTCAATCCTGACGTGGCGGCCGAGACGCATCCTTACATCTCGACCGGATTGCACCAGCACAAGTTCGGGGTGCCCCTCGGCGACGCAAAGTCGCTTTACGCCAAGGCATCCAGCGCGCGGTACCTCAGGGTAAGCGGCGTGAGCGTTCATATTGGATCGCAGATCACCGATGTCGCTCCATTCGGAGAGGCGATGGCGCGCCTGGCGGAACTGGTTCGCGAACTGCGTTCCGACGGCCATCGCATCGATTACGTTGATGCGGGTGGCGGGCTCGGTATCAACTACGAGAAGCCGGAATCGGGCGACCTGCGCGTTTCCATCGCCGCTTATGCGCGTGCGCTGGTGTCGCCCTTGCGCGGACTGGGGGTGCGGTTACTGCTGGAGCCCGGCCGGTCGATCGTAGGGCCGGCGGGTGTTCTGCTCACTACGGTCATCTACAAGAAGAGGAATAACGGCAAGCAGTTCGTGGTGGTTGACGCCGCGATGAATGATTTGATCCGTCCCGCGCTGTATGGCGCCTATCACGAGATCGTTCCGGTGACGCAGGATGCGAGCCCAACGTCAAAATCAGAAGTATTGGACATTGTCGGGCCGGTATGCGAGACCGGAGATTTCTTCGCCCGCGACCGCGAATTACCGCCGGTCGAACAAGGAGACCTGCTGGCAATTTTGGATGCGGGTGCATACGGCATGGTACTGGCGTCGAACTACAACACGCGCCCGCGAGCGGCGGAAGTATTGGTATCGGGCAAGTCGGCCAAAATAATTCGGAAGCGCGAACGAGTGTCGGACCTGCTGCGAGGTGAACCCTAGGTCCGCTTTGGTGTTGTGAAAGGGGTCAGAAATCAAACGCTCAGATTTGCCACTCGCCCCACTTCAGTTTGGTGCGCAGCAGGTGGAAGAAATCGGTTCCGGTGCGAAACAGATTCACATTATGCTCAGACCGCCGGCACCTGACCCGGTCGCCGTCCCGCAAGTCCAGACCCGGCTGACCGTCGAGACTGAGGTACGCAACTTCCTCTTCACTGCGCAGCAGGATTTCAATCTCCACTGAATCGGGCACCACCAGTGGGCGATGCGTGAGTGAATGCGGGGCCACCGGCGTAATCACAAAAGCGCTAACCGTCGGCATGAGCACGGGTCCGCCAGCAGAAAGCGAATATGCCGTAGACCCGGTAGGTGTGGCCACGATCATGCCATCGGCGCGATAGCTCGACACAAAAGCCTTGTCGATGAACAAGTCATAGGTGTTGAGCCGTGCCAGAGCGGTCTTATTCACGACCGCGTCATTGAAGACGAAATAACTGCCGCGCACCGTATCTCCGCGCAACAATTCGCAGAGCATCATTGAACGCCGCTCCACCGCGGCGCGGCCTTGGGCAATCGCCTCCAGCATGGTGTAAACGGACTGAAGCGGTACCTCGGTCAGAAAGCCAAGCGATCCCAGGTTGACGCCGAGCAAAGGAACATCGATCGCAGCCGTGACCCTCGCCGCCGACAGCAGGGTCCCATCACCTCCCAGCACGACCACCAGATGCAGCGGCTGCGAGGCAATTTCCGTCCGCGGCACAACCTCCTGCCCCTCAATGTATCCAGCCGTCTCCCCATCAACGATCACTTTGTATCCGTGCTCTGCCAGCCAGTTAAGAAGTCCGGGAAGGATTTGCGCCACCTCAGGACGATCAGGCCGCGAAATGAGAGCGGCGGTTTTCGAGAAAGGCGGTTGTGGGGGGGCCATGGCGAAAGAGAGATTGTACAAGGTTTCGGACATCTGCCGCAGCGGACTAAGCCGACGCTGCGGAATCAGAAAAGTCCGCGCAGCAGAAATTCGCGATTGCCTTCCATTCCAAGGATCGGGGATTCGATCACGTCGGTTTGCGCGGCCCCAAGACTCAGCACCGCGCTCCTCACTCGTTGTACCGCCCCTGACTGCGCATCTTCATCACGCACCAGGCCGCCCTTGCCCACGTGTTTCCTGCCCGCTTCGAATTGCGGCTTGACTAAAACGATGATCGTCCGCCCCTTCCGTTCGTCTGGCGATGCGGGAAATGCCGCTGCGATCACAGCGGGAAGAACCAAGGTTGCTGAGATGAACGACACATCCATCGCCACCAGATCCACCGTCTCTACGACTACTTCGCGCGTGAGGTAGCGGGCATTGGTCTTTTCCAGCAACTTGACACGCGCATCCTGACGAAGCTTGAAGTCCATCTGGCCATAGCCGGTGTCCACCGCGATCACGCGCGCCGCGCCACGCTGCAAAAGACAGTCGGTGAAACCTCCCGTAGACGCGCCAATGTCGAGACAGATCCTGCCTCTCACATCAATGGTCCAGTGGTCCAGAGCACGCTCGAGCTTCAGTCCGCCGCGGCTGACGTAGCGTAGGTCCTCACCCAGCAGGCGGATCAAGCAATCCTCCGCCACTTGTGCGCCAGCCTTATCCACCTTTTGAGCGTCGACCAGGACCTTGCCGGCGAGAACCAATGCTTGTGCCCGCTCGCGTGAAGCGGCGAGACCTCGATCTACGAGAAGCTTGTCGAGCCGAAGTTTCAAAAGAAAATTTTCGCCAGAAGTCCTACCACGAAAGTGCCAGCACTCGCTCCAGTGCAAAGTGTAGAAGCATCTCTCGTTGAATCACTTACGAGGCTACTGTGCCCCTTTTCCACAGAATTTTCCACGAACATGTTGAAAACTTCCAGGTCGCGATGCACGAAGCGTGAAAAAAGCCGCCCGATTTTGGGCGGCTTTCTTGAAATTCGTCAAACCTAATCTAGCCAGCAACTTCTTCCAACAATTTCTGATCGATGTCGAAGTTAGCGTGAACGTTCTGCACGTCGTCATGCTCTTCGAGCGCTTCCATCAGCCGGATCATGGTGTTGGCCGCGGCGCCTTCCAGCTTGATGTAGTTTTGCGGGATAAAAGAAACGCTTGAAGATGCAGGCTCAATGCCAGCTTTCTTCACCGCTTCGAGCACAGCTTCGAAAGCGGAAGGCTCGGTTAGGATTTCCCAGTTCTCTCCATCGTCATTCAAATCTTCCCCGCCCGATTCGAGAACGATGTTCATCAGGTCGTCCTCTTTTGCAGCGCTTTTGGGGATGATGATGTCGCCTTTCTTGTGGAACATCCAGGAGACGGCTCCGGCTTCAGCCATGTTGCCGCTGTTTTTGCCGAAGACGTGACGGATCTCACTGACGGTACGGTTGCGGTTGTCGGTGTTGATATCCAGCAGAATGGCAACTCCGCCCGGCCCGTAGCCTTCGAGCGAGAATTCCTCATAGGTAGCGCCAGGCAATTCGCCCGTGCCGCGCTGGATGGCCCGCTTGATGTTATCGGCGGGCATGTTCTCGGCCTTGGCTGCAACGATCGCGCCACGCAGGCGCGGGTTGGAGTCGGGATCACCGCCGCCGTTCTTGGCGGCAATGCTGATTTCCTTGATGAGGCGCGTGAAAATCTTGCCGCGCTTGGCGTCAAGAGCGCCCTTCTTGTGTTTGATTGTGGCCCATTTTGAGTGGCCGGACATGGTTAGACCTCGTATCTAAAGAACTTGGATGGCGCAGGATTCGCCTTCAGAGGAGATCACGGGTTGCCCTCGGTAAGTATGCAGGCGAACCTCAATTATACCATGACCCCATGGGGAACCTCACAGCTTCGGCGGCTTGATCTTGTATTCCTGCGGAATCTGAAACACCGAGGGATGAGGTTCTTCCGTTGACGTCGGTTTGCAATAAGTGGTTTGCTCGCCGGCCGCGGTGGACACCTTGGTCAGCACGGGAGTCTTCAGCTTCACGCTGGACCACACCTCGGTCACGTTGGGCTTAGGTGGCATTCTTGGAGGCTGGGGTAGTTTGGGAGCAGCCGGGGGCTTCGCCATCTGAGGGGCGCCGGGCACGCTAGCCTTGGGCACCTGTGGCTCAGGCATTTGCGGCTTCGGTGGCGGTGCCATCGCGGGCAGGGTAAAGCGCTTGCCCTCGACCTCGTGTCCTTCAATCATCGACTTCCCGAGATCCTCCACATGCATCGGAGGTGGAGGAGGAACGGCTCCGGCTGGCGCCTGCGGACTGCCCGGCGGCACTTTTGGAGCCGTCTGGAGAGTCATCGGCAGAATGGTCGCTTCTTTCTTAAGGTGATCGAGCAGGATAGTATGGCCCGATGCTGGATCGGAAATCACACTGGTGTGCGGCGTATCGAGGCGCATTTTGCCGTCACTGGAACGCCACCTACGCGACGCAGATTGCGAGGGCTGGCCACCTCCAGCCGGCTGCATTTTAGTGGTGCAATCGGAACACGAAGGCGGTGTCGGCGACGGCGGTTGCGGAATCGGTTCCACAGCGGGCTAAGTTTAGCACGGCTCGCAGCGGCCGCGGAATGAAGTCTGTAAGCGGTATTGACTCCGTCTGACTTCGCACCTAACATGCCAAGTCGGGGCGCCGCGCCCGTGTCTTCCCTATGATCGGCCAGCGGATTGGGCACTACCGAATCGTCGAAAAAATCGGCGCGGGTGGTATGGGCGAAATCTTTCGGGCCCATGACGAGAGGCTGGGGCGCGACGTTGCGCTGAAGCTGATTCGCCCCGCTTCCAGCGACAATCCCGATCATCTGCGCCGCTTCGAACAGGAAGCTAGGGCCGCCGCCGCGCTCAACCACCCCAACATCGTCGCGATCTATGACGTTGGTTTCGAGGGCACGACTCCCTATATTGTCTCGGAATTGCTCCACGGAAAGACCCTGCGGCAACGCTTGTCGGAAGGCCCGATTTCGATTCGAGAGGCGGCTGACTACGCGCTCCAAGTCGCGCACGGACTGACTGCAGCTCACGAACGCCACATCGTGCACCGTGATTTGAAGCCGGAAAATCTTTTCCTGACCAACGACGGGCGTATCAAGATTCTAGATTTCGGAGTAGCTAAACTCCAGGTACCGCCGGAAGACCAGCGCTCCATCGAAAACCTCAGCACGGTGACCAAGACTGGAACTGTTATCGGCACCGTCGCTTACATGTCTCCGGAGCAACTCCGAAGCAAGTCGGTGGATCACCGCAGCGACATCTTCAGCTTCGGCGCAATCCTCTACGAAATGGTGACCGGACGCCGCGCCTTTCGGGGCGAGACCGAAGTCGACACGATGACCGCCGTTCTCCGCGAAGAGCCACCGGACGCAAACCTCGAACAGGCTGCGATCCCAGCCGGATACCGGGACGTGGTGAAGCACTGCCTTGAAAAAGAACCGGAGAACCGGTTCCAGTCGGTGAAGGATCTGGCTTTCGCGTTCGAGACTCTGTCGGGTTCTTCCCCTTCCGGAGAGACTCGCGTCGCGGTGCCGAGGCGTCCGACCGCCCGTGTGATGCCGTGGGCGCTCGTCGCAGTACTGGCCGCAGCCACCGCTCTTCTCGCGGTTGCGCAATGGCTTCGTACTCCGGCCCCGCCTCCGGTCTATCGCCGTTTGACGTTTGAGGCCGGAACCGTCTATGCCGCGCGCTTTGCGTCGAACGGAGACTCCATCGTTTACAGCGCCGCCTGGAACGGAAAGCCGGTGCAGATATTCTCCACCGTAGGGAATTCCCTGCTGGCCCAGCCGCTGAATTTGAGTGACGCCAATCTGCTGGGCGTTTCAAGGTCCAATGAACTGGCGGTGGTGCAGCGCGGCGCGCCCACAGGGCAGATGGAGACCAGCGACGGTATGCTGGCGGTTTCGCCGCTGGCAGGCGGATCGCCGCGCGAAGTACTTTCTGACGTTCGCTGGGCCGACTGGAATGCTGAAAGCGAACTGGCAGTCGTCCACTACGTCGAAGGCCACAGTCGCCTGGAGTATCCCATCGGGAACGTGCTCTATCAGGCTGGCGGATGGATCAGCAATATACGCTTCTCTCCGCTGGGCGACAAAATCGCGTTCATGGATCATCCGGCATTGTGGGACAACCGCGGTAGTGTCTGCGTTGTGGATCTCGCCGGGCATATGCGGACGCTCTCGCGAGAATGGGAGTCCGAGAGTGGACTGGCCTGGCGTCCGGACGGAAATGAAATCTGGTTTACCGCGGTTGAAAAAGGAAACAACCTCAATTTGATGGCGGTGGATTTGTCCGCCAAGGTACGCACCTTGCTGAATTTGCCCGTGGGCCTCGTTCTCCAGGACATCGCTTCAGACGGTCGTGTCCTTGCGGCGTCGAAATCCCAGCGTCTGGCCATGTCTTTCAGCGCACTGGGCAGTAAGGAAGACGCGGACCTTTCCTGGCATGACTGGGATTCCGCGCGGGATATCTCGCCCGATGGGCAATTCGTGCTGTTCGAAGATGCCAGCGAGGCAGCGGGGCCGGGATATTCGGTTATGCTTCGGAAGGTGGACGGTACCCTGCCCGTGCGACTGGGCGAAGGCAGCACTGGGGGAATGTCGCCTGACGGAAAATGGGCGGCCTCTATTTCTACCAGTAAGGCAGCCCAGATCACACTGTTCCCGACCGGTGCCGGGCAGCCTCGCACGATCAACGTAAGTGGTCTTCAGCACATTCAGAATGGGTGGGCCCGCTTCCTGCCGGATGGGAAAAAACTTTCTGTGAATGCCAACGAAGTGGGCCATCCACCCCGCTGCTACTTCGTCGACGCGTCCAGCGGAAACGCCAAAGTTGTAACTCCGGAGGGAGTGTTGTGTGGCCCGCTCTCACCCGACGGCCGATCCATCATCGGAAAAGGACCGAGTGGGCCCGTACTTTACTCGGCTGAGGGAGGAGCACCGCGGCTCATTCCCCACCTGGACCCGAAGTTCAATCCGGTGCGGTGGTCCAATGACGGCTCGGCGCTGTTCGGGTACTACCCAGGTGAGTTGCCCAGCAAGGTTTACAAAATCGAAATCCTGACGGGCAAACAAACATTGATTGGAGAACTGAGGCCCGGTGCTCCCGCCGGGGTTGTAATGGTTGCCCCGGTGATGGTGAGTGGCGATGGGACCCGGTTCGCCTACAGCTATAACCAGACGCTGTCTGTTCTCTACCTCGTCACGGGCTTGCATTAACCGAACGAGCCTCGATTTTTCGTCAATCCAAAGAGCCCGCGAAATCCGAAGGCACATAGTGGAAGAAGATTGAAGTCGATGTCTGCCCCTCGCCCAGTGTTGCTCTGTAGTGGGGCAGCCGAATTCCTCGGTAGGCGAGTCCATCCCCGATTGATTGGTACACGGTAATTGTGCTCATGGGAGTCTCCAGTCGAATCGGCCACGGAGTTTCAAGCGCAGGCTCAGGAGAAAAATCCAGACAGAGTGTGACGCTGAATTCGCACTGTTCCCGATCGGTGTGCTTTTTTAGCTCCGCTCCGCTTAAATAGGAGGCGAGGTACACATAAGAAGGTTTGAGGGGCTCCCCGGCCACCGCGCTCAGAGTCCATGTCATCTGATGGTGGAAAAAGCGCGCCACCGAATCGTTGTAGGCCACGTAACGCCGCGGGCTCTGGCGATCGCCAAGCCGGATCGCGCCCGTGCGGATCATGAACCGGTAGTAACGGCGCAAAGCTGCAACATGAAACGGATGGATCAAGTCGGCGAGGGGCGCATAGCCTTTCTGGCGGAAGATCGGAGCCGCCTTATTGATCATGGCCTGGCGCTCACTGTGGCGCTGCCCGGTGCAACCTTCGGGAACGAGGATACCTGCCATGGCAAGCAGACTCCTCGTGATGCCGGCGACCTTAGAAGGAACGGGTTCATTCGGGCGGAGATCTCGTACCACAGCCTCAAGTTGCGGCCCCAACCAGAAAGGGAGTGGCGATTCACTCGCCGAGTCGCGCGCCCAGGCTGTAGTGCCCTCCGTGGCAAAGCCAGAGAGCATATCCTCACGGTCGTCAAGTTCAGGCGGCAAGTCGCCTCTAGGACACAAGACGCAGTGCGGATTCAGATAAAGAGGCCGCAGCAGATTCTCTTGAGAGCGCAATGACCGCAGAGCCCTCTGTGGAATCAAGTGCAAGGGCAACTCATCCAACAGGCAATAGAAACGGTCGGGGGAGAGCGTCGCGGCATAGGTCTGCCGCGACGCTCCTGCCAGCAGGGTGGTCATCCATTTCATCCACGCCGAGTTGTCTACTGACGAAGCCATCCGTTCAAGGTGAAGCGGCTATCGGCAAAGGCTTGCGAGGAGCACTTCACCGGAGTGATCTCATGCAGCAATTCGCAGGGGAAGAAAACGATCTGGTTCTGCTGCGGAACAATCGTCTGGTAGCTTCCCTGGCTGACGTATGCTCCGGCTTCCAGGCGCGCATCGTGAATCCGCAGCTCACCGCCTTCGAATTGCCGCGGCTCGCGATGGAAGAAGTAAACAAAAGTCAGGTGCCGCGAGGCCACCGGCTGACTGCTGTTGTCGCTGTGAAAGTGGAAGAAATCCCCGTCATTGCTGGCGGTGATCTGGGCCTCCACCCCGGCGATTGAGAATTCTTCCATCCCCAGCTTGTGCAGCACTTGCGGCAACACCGCCTTGATGCGTTCCAGCATGATGTCCTGGTGATGAACCAAGTCCATCAGAACGCGCGAGCGGCGGTGTTCATAGTTGACCACCCCACTCACCTCTCTGGGCGAGACCACTTCGCTGGAGCCGAAGTCTGATTCGTGAGCCAGCGTGAAGCGCATGAGTTCCTCAACTTCCTGCGGCGCGAGGAACTCATCCAGAACGACAGACTGAGCCGGCAGCACCGGAGGTCTCTGGGCGACGGCGACTCTCGCTTTGGAAACAACGGTGGTATCGATCAAGTGTCCGGGAGCCTGCGGATCGCCCATGGGAAGCCCGTGGCCAGGCGCTTGCGGATCAGGCGCCGGCGGCGGTGCTGGCGCAGGCGTTTTCGACGGTGCCGGCTTGTGTGATGGTTTGTGGGGCGGCTTGTGAGACGGCTTGGGTGGTGGCGCTTTAACCCCCGGCGCTTGCGGGTCTGGACCAGAATGAATCTCGGTCGTCCCACCGTTTGAATCCGTTGTCGGCAAAACGCTGCTCTCGAGGATGCGCTCGACCATGCTACCGCCGAGCACAGCGAAAGCGCGTTGCGCAACGGTTTCGCCTACCGCCGACGCAATCACCGCCCGAACCGCTTCCTGCGATTCAGGATTCTCGCAGGTTGCCGTCCTGGCATGCTGCAGCACTGTCGCCAGCAGCGTACGTTCCTGGGCGCTGAGAATGCGTTCGTCCCGCATTAACGTTTCGGACAAAGAATCAAGAATTTGCTTTGGGGTCATCGGAGACACGCCTCCCTGCGTGTGCCTGCGAACAAAACCGGGTTTTGGGACCCGCACTGCAGGGGAAGAAAATGAAGATATACCGGAAGTTGTTGATCGCCAAGGAAATTCGGGAAACCCTGATCAACAGGGTCGAACCCCAGTCGGATTACCGGGCAGCCATAGCACCAACCATGGACTGGAATACTTTCACACCATCTGTGCAACCCAGTTCGGGCTCGGCTGACCGCTCGGGATGAGGCATCATGCCCAATACGTTGCCCCCGGGGCTGCAGATTCCGGCAATGTTCTCGAGTGAACCGTTGGGATTGGCGGAATCCGTGATCTCACCTGCAGGCGAAGCATAGCGGAACACCACCCGGTTGTCCCGGCGCAACTCTTCCAAGGTTGTCGGATCACAAAAGTAGTTGCCCTCCATATGGCCGATCGGGATGGTCAGCACTTCTGCTTTCGTGCACCCGTTGGTGAAGGGAGTCTCAACGTTTTCGACGCGCACCTGCACTGGCCTACAAACGTACTTCAGGCCGACGTTACGCATCAGGGCGCCGGGCAACAGGCCCGACTCGCAGAGAATCTGAAAGCCATTGCAGATGCCCAGCACCAAGCCGCCGCCCGCGGCGAACTTGCGGACCGACTCCATCACCGGAGAAAACTTCGCAATCGCCCCGGTGCGCAGATAGTCTCCGTAAGCAAAGCCCCCAGGAACAATGACGGCATCACAGTTTTCCAGGTCGTGCGTCTCGTGCCATAGGAAGGTGGCCGGTTGCTTGGCGACGTGTTGAATCGTCCAATAAGCATCGTGATCACAATTCGAACCGGGAAAAATGATGACGCCGAATTTCATTGGTGCCCTCAGTTGACGAATTTGAGCTTAGTCTAGCACGGCAGCGAGCCACGACCGGGAGCGACGACCACGAGTCAACCGATGGGGATCAAGGCTCTTACTGAGGATTTTGTGACATCGAGGCGGCGGGCGAATCCTGCGGCAACAACAGTGCCGGAGGGAGCACCGCAGGCGCAGGGGCAGCCTCGCCCGCCTGCGCCGCGATCTGCTCATGGGCCGCATAGGTTGGGGGCGGATATCCCTTGGCTTGGACAAGGGCCCAATGCCATTCGTCGCTGGAGGCGAGTTCGAGATTGAGTGGTGCGCTGAAGACGGTAGTCGCAAACGGAGGCGCGGCCGCACGCATCCGGTAAATGATCGTCACGTCTGGCTTTTTCTCCGGACGTACCTCGGATTCCCGGCCGAGACTACCGGCTAGCGTGGCCCCCGGCCCTCCCGACCCGAGGCCGATCGTCCCGTCGGCTGATTCTTTCTTCTTGACGATCGTCAATGCGACGGCCACCTCGCTGACATGCCAGTCGGTGCCATTGAAAACGGAAACAGTCAGGGCATCCCCCTCGATGGTGGCGGGCCCTTGAAGTTTGACCACGTCGTGCTGAGGCAGCTCCATTTGAGCGTATTGGCTCGAGAGCAGCGACTTGGTGTTCGCGGTGAAGGATAGGCTGCAGGTAACATCGGGCGCGGAGACATGAAACCCCTTGCTTTCACCCGCCATCAGGATCTTCAGCCCCGAGCCAGATCCCCGGTTGCTCGCGACGTGATCCATCACCTGCGACAGGTTGTCGTTATCGATCACATCTTGCGAGGAAATCGTTCTCTTGCGGAGGTTGCGAGCGACATCTCCCAAGGGAGCTTCGTTGGAAGCGTCCTGCGCGAGGCTTGAGAGTGGCCTGAGACCGGCCAAAGCTGCCAGCAGCGCGAGAGTCAGCCACAATTTGGGGAGTCGCCGCACCTGAACCTCGAAACCTGATCGCCAAGCCGAAGAGGAACCAAACTCACGGGAACAAGGCGCACGGAGAGACAAAAGTCCCTAAGAGCATTGTATGGAGAGAGGGAAAACGAGCGGAAGTAACCTTAGTACCTGGCAACGACAGGAAGAAGCGTATGGGCGCACGCTGACGAAATGGAGGCGCAACGGGGCGCACGCCCAAAGCCTTGGAAATGCTTTCTACAGAAGGCCCTGCGACCGGAACCGCGTGACTGGATCAACGACTGGCAAAGCTTGCCGCCGGAAAATCCAGCGGGCCACCGCAAAGCCAATTGCCGCATAGCACAGGTGCATCATCCGCATAATCACCCCCCAGTCGGGATCGATTCTTGATCGTCAGGGGGGAACCAACATCTGACTCTATCGGCACAATAGCAACGCCCCATTATGCGAGCAAGGCACAAGCGTGCCATGGAAGTGGCACGGAAGTAATAGAAAGTAACCCGGTGAGTCAACCACGAGGCGGATAAATGCACCCGCCTCGGGATGACAGATCAGTGGGCTGAAACCGGTTCATCGGCGGTCCGCCCCGGGGGCGGAACGACCACCGTCGATAGGCTGCCTTCGGCCGTCAGTTTCTGAAAGGAGGCCAGATCGCGACGCTGGAAATCTTCCCAGCGCGAGATGAGTTCTCCGCTCTGCCGTTTCAGCTTCTCAAACTGCTGCTGCTCGGCCTCGGTGGGCGCGGAATCCGCGGTGCCGACGTCCATGGCCAGGTAGGCCAGCTTTGCATCGAGTTGCGGTGGATACGCCAGCGAATCCTCGTTGGCACTGATCGTAAGGTTAATGAGTTCTTCCCGCACGGCTACGAGTTTCTTCTCGAGATCATCCGCGGCTGAGGATATCGTTTTGGCGCTGGCGTTCTCGGGAAGACGCCGTCTTAAACCGGCCAGCTGCGACCGGACGTCCTGGATCTGATTGACGGTATCGTAAACCTGGCTCAATTGGTCGCGCGTTTCCAGAAGCATGTTAAATTGCTCTTCCAGATCAGCCTGGCGGACGTTCACACGCGGATCGAGTTTCAGATCAAGGCCTGCGGTCTGGCTTTGACCAGAGACCGTCAGCCGAACCTGGTAATGTCCGGGGACAGCGACGGGACCGCGCGCGCCGCTCCCGTACTCCCAGAGGTAATAGCCGGGTACGCGGTGCGCTTCTTCGTAGCGCAGGTCCCACACGAAGCGATTCAAACCGGCCTCCGCCTTAATCTGCTTCTCAGGCTTCTTGTCGTCGGGATCAAGCGGTTCTTCCAGCGAGTTGTACTCGGCGCTCGAGTACTTGCGGATGACTTTGCCGGAGGCGTCGAGAATTTCGATTTTCGTCTCACTCTCAGCCTTCGGGACATCTTTGAGAAAATAGTAGATCACGGCGCCCGCCGGCGGATTCTGACCCGTTCGCTTCGACGGATGGTGCTCGCCGCTTGCCCCCGCCTGAATGCGATAAGCAGTAGCAGGGGTGTACAGAAATGCCTCCTTCTGCGCAATTTCGTCAGTGTACTGACGCAAGGGAGCAAGGTCGTCGAGAATCCAAAAAGCGCGGCCATGCGTCGCGACGACCAGATCATTCTCCTTGACTAAAAGGTCGTGTACTGGAGTTGTTGGGAGATTCAGCTTAAGTGGACGCCAATTGGCGCCGTTGTTGAATGAAATGAAGACACCCTGCTCGGTGCCCGCATAGAGCAGTTCCCGTTTCTTGGGATCCTGCCGTACGGCACGAACAAAAGTCGTGTCTGGAATTCCCTGGGTAAGCTTCGTCCAGGTTTTGCCATAGTCGGCAGTTTTGTAGATGTAAGGATGCAGATCATCGAACTGATGCCGATCGACGGCCACATAGGCCGTGCCCGCATCGTAAGGGGACGCGTCAATCTGACTGACTCGACTCCATTCCGGCATGTCTTTGGGAGTGACGTTGGTCCAAGTCTTGCCTTCATCCTGAGTCAACTGGATCAGGCCATCGTCGGTGCCGACCCAGAGAAGCCCCTTTTTAACCGGCGACTCCACTAATGCAAAGATCGTGTCGTAGTACTCGGTGCCGGTGTCGTCGAGGGTGATGTCACCTCCCGACGGCTTTTGTTTACTCTTATCGTTGCGCGTCAGGTCTGGGCTGATGGCCTGCCAGTGTACGCCGCCGTCGGTGGTCTTAAACACGCGCTCTCCGCCGTGGTAGAGCGTGTTGGGATCGTGCGGAGAAATCATGACGGGAGCCGTCCATTGGAATCGGTGCTCCAGGTACGCAGCACCGTGGGCATCGGAAAGTTCCGGTTGTTCGGTGATCGCCTTCACCTGCCCGATGCGCTTGTCGAAACGCGTGATGTTCCCCTGATAATCGGCCGCGTAGACGACGTTCGGGTCCGGCGGATAAGGAGCGATGTAGCCGGCTTCTCCGCCGCCGACGTCGTACCAATCGCTGCGGTCGATCGACCCATCGTCGCTGCGGCTCACGATCGCGACCGTCCCGGCGTCTTGCTGCGCCCCATAAACGCGGTAAGGCGTGGCCGTGTCAGTGATGACGTGGTAGAACTGCGCAGTTGGCTGGTTGTCCTGGCGAGTCCAATTCTTGCCGCCATCCATCGTCACCGTGACTCCGCCGTCGTTGGAGGCGATCATGCGGCGGGTGTTGAGGGGATCGATCCAGAGTCCGTGATTGTCGCCGTGCGGGATTTTGAACTTGTCGAACAGGTGGCCGCCGTCGGTGGATTTGTAGGCGTCGACGTTCATGATGTAGAGCACGTTCTCGTCGCGCGGGTCGGCGATGACGTGCATGTAATACCAGGGTCGCTGCCACAAGCTGTGGCTGGGGTTCACCAGTTGCCACGATTCCCCGCCGTCATCGGAACGGTAGAGACCGCCATCTGGATTGTGCGCTTCAATCAACGCATACACGCGTTCCGAATTCGCAGCGACCGCTACGCCAATCTTTCCATAAGGTCCCTTGGGCAATCCGTGCTCTTCCAGCCGCTTCCAGGTGGAGCCCCCGTCGTTCGAGCGGTAGAGACCGCTTCCGGGGCCGCCGTCCTCCATGCTCCACGAAGTGCGGCGGGCCTGCCACAGCGCGCCAAAGAGAATGTTCGGGTTATGCGGATCAAATGCCACATCAATGCCGCCCGTGCTCTCGTCTTTGTAGAGAACCTTCTCCCAGGTTTTGCCGCCGTCAGTGGTGCGGAAGATGCCGCGCTCCGGGTTCGTGCCATAGGGATGGCCAAGAGCAGCGACGAAAACAATGTCGGGATTCGAAGGATTGATGATGACCTTGCCAATTGCACGCGAATCGTGAAGGCCAACGTTCTTCCACGTCTTTCCGCCGTCCAGAGACTTGTAGACGCCGTCTCCGTGCGAGATATTGCCGCGAATGCACGCCTCGCCCGTTCCCGCATAAAGAACGTTGGGGTTCGAGCTCGCCACCGCGATACTGCCGATTGCCGATGTACCCTCTTTGTCAAAAACCGACGACCACGTCATGGCGCCATCGGTGGACTTCCAGACTCCACCGCCAGTCGCCCCGAAATAATAGGTCGTAGAGTCGCCGGGAATACCCGCCGCGGTCAGAGAGCGTCCGCCGCGGAAGGGGCCAATCAGGCGGTACTTCATCCCCTTGAAAGCCTTCTCCTCCGGCTTCGCGGGTTCGGACTCCTCACCATCCTTCTCGTTCGCGGGCGCTGCTGCCGTCTGAGACGGTTGCGCCGGTTTCGCCGCCTTTGATTGGCGCTCGGGCTTGGTTTGGGCGAATAGAGCCGACGTGAACCAGACCGCAAGGGCGAACACCGGAACCACCCTCCCTATCAATGACACATGACTGCGAAGTCCGACTGAACCGACCATATTCAGATTTATCTCCGTGGGGAAGTAACGAGCAATTGTTCTATGGTAATCCCGCAAAAGTTCGATGCAAAGCGCAGAAGCACAGTGACCGGCGGCTATGACCAGGGTGCAGCGGGCACTCTTGCCCTTTTCTTGTGCACCGCCGGCGGTAGCGGGCAGGAGTGCCCGCTCCACCCTGGTCGCGTTCATTCATGCAAAACTCATTCTCACTTTTTCAATAGCAGCCTTTTCGCAGCTTCGAGTTCCTTGCGCTTGGCTGCATCCACCTGGGGATAGGCGAGGCCGAGGGATTCCAGAGTGTCTACAACAACGCACGACACTACGAGTCGCGTAAACCACTTATTGTCGGCGGGCACTACGTACCACGGAGCATGACCGCTCGCCGTGTTACGGATCGCGTCTTCGTAGGCTTTCTGGTAATCGTTCCAACATTGACGTTCGCGAATATCTGCAGCTGAGAACTTCCAGTTCTTCTCCGGCTCCTCCAGCCGTGCCAGAAAGCGTCGTTTCTGCTCCTTCTTGGAAAGGTTCAGGAAAAACTTACGGATAACGGTCCCGCTGCGGGCCATGTGCCGTTCAAACGCGCGAATGTCTTCGAAGCGCTCGTCCCAGATCTTCTTCCCCACGAGAGATGGCGGCGTCTTCTGGCTCTTGAGAATCTCGGGATGCACGCGAACCACCAGCACTTCCTCATAGTACGACCGGTTGAAGATCCCGATGTGTCCGCGCTCCGGCAAGTCGCGGGTAGTACGCCACAGAAAATCGTGCTGCAGTTCCAGATCGGAGGGAGCTTTGAAGGAATATACCTGACAACCCTGCGGATTCACACCGGACATGACGTGCTTGATGATGCCGTCTTTACCAGCGGCATCCATGGCCTGAAAAATCAGCAGAACTGCCCAACGGTCCTGAGCGTAGAGCATGTCCTGCAGCTCGGCCATGCGGGCAATTCCCTGCTGGAGAGCTTCTTGCGCATGTTCCTTCGAGTGCCCATGACCAGTGTCCGCTGGATCGAAGTCTTTCAGCCTGAAATGTTTGCTGTCCACGCGGTAGGTCTTGGCGAGTTTGTCGGTCTTCATCTCATGCCCACTTTTTCTGGCTTGACGGTCGCTGTGGGCAATTTGGCCTCCTGCCAGGCATCAAATCCGCCGTTCACGTTGACCACGTTCCTGAATCCAGCACGCCGAAGCAAACTGCAGGCAATCATGCTGCGATATCCGCTCTTGCAGTGAACCGCGATGGAGGCATTGCGGTCCATCTCGGGGGGTGCGATTTTGAAATTATCCAGAGGCCACCAGGTCGCGTTCTCGATGTGTGCGGCCTCCCACTCGGGCCCGCGCCGGACGTCCAGCACCTCGACCTCGCCAGAGGTGAGCCGCGCATTCAGTTCGCTCACCGTCATTTGCGAGAGCGTTGCCGCCGGCAACCCCGCCTGTTTCCAGGCCTGGACGCCTCCCTGGAGATAGCCGTCCATGACTTCGATACCCACGCGCGCCAACCGAACCCGCGCTTCCTCCAGTTGGTCTTCCGATCCGGCAATCAGTACCGGATGGGCCGCCAGTCCCAGCACGGTTGCCGCCCATGACGCAAACTGTCCCGACAAAGCTACATTGACCGAACCCGGCACGTGCGAAGCGGCAAACTCATCCCCGGTCCGGACGTCGAGCACGATTTCGCCATCGTCCAGCATGGCCTTCAACCCCGCCGGCGTGATGGCACGCAGCCGCGGCAAATCCGACAATGCTGGAGCACCCGTGCGATTGATCTCGGCATCTTTGAGGAAATATTCCGGCCGCGCCGGCAGATTGCTGGTAAGTTGCGCGACGAACTCTTCCCTGCTCTGGGTCTGCAGCGCATAGTTCGTCAGCCGCTCCGTGCCAATCGTTGACGACCTCTCCGCTCGCATGTTTTTTCCGCAGAGCGATCCGGCACCGTGCGCAGGATAGACGACCACTTCGTCGCCCAACTTCATCAGCTTGTTGTGGAGGCTATCGTAGAGCAGGCCCGCCAGTTGCGCCGGCGTGTGCCTGCGCGAAAGATCGGGGCGTCCCACGTCACCGATGAACAGAGTGTCCCCGGTTAAAACTGCCCACGGCGAGCTAGACTTTTCCTCGTCCGTGACCACCAGGCAGATACTCTCCGGCGTGTGGCCGGGAGTCTCCAGCACCCGGATTGAGGCTTTGCCAAACTTCAACTCGAAACCGTCGCTCACTGGCACGTGAGAAAACGTAGCCCCGGCCTGTGCTCCCATATAAATCTTCGCGCCCGTGCGGGCAGCCAATTCCTTGTGGCCAGAAACAAAGTCCGCATGCAGGTGACTTTCGAAAACGTGCCGGATCGCGACTCCATGCTCGGCAGCCGCCTTCAAGTACAACTCCACGTCGCGTTGCGGATCCACGACTACGGCTTCTCCACCCGAAGCCAGGATGTAGGAAGCATGCGCGAGGCATCCCAGATAGAACTGTTCGAAGTACATAGTGGCCGCTCTCCCCGATTGTGCAAAGAGATGCTAGAACAAAACGATGGCGAAAGCTACGCCGGACGGCACTCCAAGGCACTCCAAATCGAGACAGGTAGCAGCGAGAGGATCAGGCGGGGAGCGGCGTGATGAACTCCAGGCCAAAACAGAAGCCATTGCGGGAGCGAACGATAGCCGGCATCCGTGAGTGAACCGGCGTGTCAAACTCAATCTCCAGCAAATCTCCCGGATTCAGCAGGATGCCCGCATATAAAACCATCCCACCTTCGCTCAATTCGGTGCCGCGCCCGGTAACCACGGTCGTCGAAAAGCCTTTGGAGGTTACTACCCGTACGGGCATGTCTACGGGAAGGCGATCCCACCGGCGGGTGTTGGGGGTTGTCTGCATCAGCGGGAATTTTCCTCCATCCGGCGCGTGCCCTCAAATTACGAAGGGGAAATGAGCCTTTGGTCAGTAGTACACCCCGCAAAAAGAGGCGCTGGGGGAGGCTGTTGCAGCCATGCTTAAGAGCAGCAGTTATATCCACAGGTGGCCATTTGTCACCGAGCGACCTGCGGGCTTAGCCTGTCGGGAGGAGCAATCTTATGACTGCGATTGATGCCAGCCTCTCCGCCGAAACCCTCGAACTCAGCCCCTACGCACCGACCCGCTCCACGATTACCGCAAAGCCACTCAATAACGAGGAACTACGCAAAACCGAGGTCTACTGGCGAGCCTGCAACTACCTCAGCCTGGGGATGATTTACCTCCAAGAAAACCCGTTGCTGGCGGAGCCGCTGCGACCCGAGCACATTAAGAACCGGCTGCTCGGCCACTGGGGATCGAGTCCGGGATTGTCTTTCATCTACGTTCACCTGAATCGGCTGATCAAGAAGTATGACCAGGAAATGATTTTCCTTGCCGGTCCCGGGCACGGAGCGCCGGGTGTTCTCGGTCCGACGTACCTGGAAGGCACTTACTCTGAAACTTATCCGGAGAAGAGTCTGGATGTTGATGGCTTGCAAGAGTTCTTTCGACAGTTTTCGTTTCCCGGCGGGATCGGCAGTCACTGCACGCCAGAGACGCCGGGATCGATCCACGAGGGCGGAGAACTCGGCTATGTACTCTCTCATGCCTGCGGCGCCGCCTTCGACAATCCCGACCTGATCGTCGCCGCCGTGGTGGGCGACGGCGAATCTGAGACCGGACCGCTCGCGACTTCCTGGCACATTAATAAATTTCTCAATCCGGCGCGCGATGGCGCAGTCCTACCTATACTGCACCTGAACGGCTATAAGATTGACAACCCGACATTGCTGGCGCGCGTCTCGCACCAGGAACTGGAAAACTTGTTCCGCGGCTATGGCTGGACGCCCTACTTCGTGGAAGGCTCCGATGTCGATGCCATGCATCAGGCCATGGCGGCGACCACCGAGCATTGTGTTCAAGAAATCCGCGAGCATCAGCGAACTGCCCGCCAACAGGGCATAGTAAGCCGGCCTCGCTGGCCCATGATCGTGTTGCGCTCACCGAAGGGCTGGACGGCTCCGCGCGAAGTCGAAGGCCATTTTCTCGAGGGCTTCTGGCGGGCTCATCAGGTACCGTTGCCCGGTGTCAAGAAAGATCCCGAACAGCTTCGCGTTCTTGAGAACTGGATGCGAGCGTTGAAGCCCGAGTCCTTCTTCGATGGCAATCGTAAGCTCGCGCCCGTGTTCACCGACTTGGCGCCGTCCGGTACGCGGCGAATGAGCGCCAGTCCTCACGCCAATGGCGGACGCCTCAAGAAGGCCCTGCGCCTTCCGGATTTCCGCAACTACGCCGATAAATGCGAGAAGCCGGGAACGACTCTGTCCGAAAATACGCGCCCGCTGGGCGTTTTTCTCGGCGACGTGATGAAGCTGAACATGCACAACTTCCGGGTCTTTGGGCCGGATGAGACCACCTCGAACAAACTCGACGCGATCTATGCCGTGACCAAGAAATTCTGGATCGAGGAATCATTTCCTGAAGATAACGACGGGGGCAACCTCGCCTCCGACGGACGCGTCCTGGAAATGCTCAGCGAACACACCCTGGAGGGAATGCTGGAAGGCTATCTCCTGACGGGGCGACACGGTTTCTTATCGACTTATGAATCGTTCGTACACGTCATCGACTCGATGTTCAACCAGCATGCCAAGTGGCTCGAGATCTGCAATCACCTCTCCTGGCGGCAGGCCATCGCTTCCTTGAACCTTCTTATCACTTCCACGGTGTGGCGGCAGGATCACAACGGTTTCACGCACCAGGATCCCGGCTTCCTCGATGTGGTGGTCAACAAAAGCGCAAACATCACCCGTATCTACTTGCCTCCGGATGTGAATTGCCTGCTCTCAGTCGCGGATCATTGTTTGCGCAGCCAAAACTATGTGAATGTGATCGTCTGCGACAAGCAGAAGCATCTGCAGTATTTGAACATGGAAAGTGCAATTATTCATTGCACCAAGGGTATCGGCATTTGGGATTGGGCGAGCAATGATGAGTCCGGTGAGCCGGATGTAGTGATGGCTTCCGCCGGCGATATTCCCACCCAAGAGGCCCTGGCCGCAACTGCGATGCTTCGCCAAGAGTTCCCGGACCTCAAGATCCGGTTCATCAACGTGATCGATCTCTTCAAATTGCAGCCCAGCACCGAGCACCCGCACGGGCTCACGGACCGGGAGTTTGATTCCCTGTTCACCGTCGATAAGCCGGTCATCTTCAACTTCCACGGCTATCCGCAACTGATTCATCGCCTGGCCTATCGCCGCACCAACCACGACAACATTCATGTTCGCGGATACAAGGAGAAAGGCAGCATCAACACACCCCTGGAATTGGCCATCGACAACAACATTGACCGGTTCAGCCTGGCCATGGACGTCGTTGACCGCGTGCCGCGACTGCAGAGAATCGGCGGCCACGCCAAGGAGAGATTCTTGAACCAACAGATCGAATGCCGGAATTACGCGCACCAGCACGGCATCGACAAACCGGAAGCGACAGACTGGACTTGGCCGTACTGAGGCGCCATTATGGCCGTAGAGCGATTCCCGAGTGAGTGCATCTGGTTTGAACGGGCGCCCCAGAGTTCTGCCGTCGCAAACTCTTGTCATCCTGAGCCAGGGACCCGCTTTCAGCGGGTTAAAAGAGGAATGAACAGGGGGCATATATCGAAGTTGTTCATTTGGAGGCGCCGTTCTTTGGCGGCGAAGGAGCTACGCACTACCCGCCACTTGCACAGGTCCTTCGGCGGGCAAAGGCGTCCACCTCAGGATGACAATTCAAGCTAAAGCGGACGTAGCAACTCAAAAACCGCTCTAAGAAATTCGCATTACGACGGGTGTGGCACGCCCTGTATGACGCGAACCGTGTCTCGCGCGATGAGGAGTTCTTCGTCAGTCGGAATGGCGTAGGCGAGTAGCCTGGAGTCTTCTGTCGAAATCATGCCTTCGCGGCCAAGCGTCTCCTGATTCTTCGCAGCATCGAGACGGAGCCCGGCCCACTCCATTCCGGCGGAGATCCAGGCCCGAACCTCGGGCGAGTTTTCTCCGATGCCACCGGTGAACACCACGGCATCGGCTCCGCCCATCGAGGCCAGGAAGGCACCGATGTATTTCCGCGCGCGGTAGCAGAAAATCTCGATGGCTAGTCGGACACGCCGGTCGTCATGCTGTTTCAGTTCCGCCTGCAACTCCCGCATGTCATTGGTGAGTCCGGAAATGCCAAGCAGACCGGACTGGGTATTCAACAGCCGATCGACCTCCGACGTCGACAATCCTTCTTTCCGGCCGATGACACCGACGATAGCCGGATCAAGATCGCCGGAGCGAGTGCCCATGACCAGGCCTTCCAAAGGGGTCATGCCCATAGAAGTATCCACCGACAGTCCTCCCTTGATGGCGGTGGCGGAACACCCGTTTCCCAGGTGAAGGGTGATGATGTTGGTTTGCTCCCGCGTCAATCCCCGCAAGGCGCGATAGCGGAACGCAACGTAGCGATGCGAGGTTCCGTGAAAGCCATAGCGGCGAACCCGGTGCCGGCGATACAGATGGTAGGGCACAGCGTAAAGATAAGCCTGTTCAGGAATTGAATGATGGAATGAGGTGTCGAATACCGCCACCTGGGGCACGTCCTTGCCAAAGATTTCACGCGCCGCCACAATGCATTTGATGTTGTTGGGATTGTGCAGCGGTGCAAGTTCGATGCAGTCGTCGATCCCCTTCAAAACCTGGTCATCGATGAGAGCGGATTCCTTGAATTGCTCGCCGCCATGCACAACGCGATGTCCTACGGCATGCAGATCAGCCGTGCTCTTGATCTCTTTCACCCCCGATCGATCGGACGCGATGTAGCGCACGAGGTATTCCAGGGTCGCCTTAAGGTCTCGCAACGAAGCCGTGAACCTCCGGCTTGGCTGATCGCGATACTGAATCCGCACGATCGCCTCGCCGCCAATGTCCTCCACCTCGCCCCGGCAGATGCGCTCGTCTTTGTGTTGCTGGATCCGCTCCGGATCGGTGGCGATCACTTGAAACTTCAGGCTCGAGCTTCCCGAGTTGAGAACCAGGACGTTCATCGCAGGGCTTTCTCCGGCTGGCAGGGTTCAAACTTCAAACAAAGATTAAGCTGTGCCGCCTGTGGACAGCAAACGGCCTCTGCCGATCAGCGTGAAAAGTAACGACTCCAAGTGACTGAACAGACGAGGAATCCGGCGATCGTTAGCCTTCAGAACCGTCGGCCTACAATATTCTCCTCGCTCGTTCGTCTACACAAGTAGATGGACCACGCGCTGAAAAGACAGTGGCAAATGGCGGAGCAGGACCAACGCATCTCCGAAGTGATCTCCCGCGACCGGCCCCGACTGCACAACTTCATCCGCAAACGCGTCGCCGATGTGGCCGATGCCGAAGACATCCTGCAGGACGTCTTCTACGAACTGGTCGATGCCTACAGGATGATGAAGCCGGTGGAGCAGGTTACGGCCTGGCTGTTCCAGGTTGCGCGCAATCGGATCACCGATCTGTTCCGCAAAAAGAACCGGGAAGAGTCAAGAACCGACCCGGCTACGCCCGCGGAGGATGGTGAACTGCTTTTGCTGGAAGAACTGCTTCCCTCCCCCGATGCCGGACCCGAAGCAGCCTACGCTCGCAGCGTGCTGCTCGAAGAACTGGATCATGCGCTTGATGAACTGCCGGAGGAGCAGCGCGAAGTGTTTATCGGGCACGAGTTGATGGGTTACAGCTTCAAAGAACTGTCCGCGCGATCCGGCGTCGGCTTGAACACGCTGATATCGCGCAAGCACTACGCGGTCCTGCATCTGCGCAAGCGGCTCCAGGCCATCTACGACGAATTTACGAAACGATAGGACTTTAACTATGAGAAGAAATCGGTTTCTTAGAGGATTGATGTTTTTGCCTTTGGTTGTGCTCTTTCTGGCGGTGTTTGGCTTTGTCCTGATGAGCTTATGGAACTGGCTTATGCCGGCCCTGTTCGGCTGGCATGTCATCACCTTCTGGCAAGCCTTGGGAGTCCTGATTCTTAGCAAGATACTGTTCGGCGGATTCCGTGGTGGTCCCCACCGCCACTGGAACTGGCGTCGTCGCATGATTGAGCGCTGGGAACAAATGACACCGGAGGAGCGGGAGAAATTCCGCCAAGCCATGGCTGGACGCTGCGGCTCATTCGGATCGCGGGCTCCTGAAGCGAAGTAGCGAAGTCTTAAGCAGTGAAATTGAACCTAAGAAGCCCAAGCAACATGGAATGAGAATTACGAGATGGGAAAACGCATTTGTCCCTGGTGGCTCGGCTATCTGTTGGCCAGCCCCGTTCGCCGTCTCGTCCAAGACCCGGCCTCGATCGTGCAGCCTTACGTCAGGCAAGGAATGACAGTTCTTGAGCCCGGGCCGGGCATGGGATTTTTCACTCTTGAGTTGGCGAGACGCATCGGTCCGAAGGGACGCGTCGTGGCCGTGGACGTGCAGCCTCGGATGATCGCCGGCTTGAAACGCCGGCTAGCCCGGGCCGGATTGCTGGAGCCCGTGGACGTTCGTGTCGCCACAGCCGATTCTCTTGGCCTGTCGGATCTGCGCGGGAAAATAGATTTTGCACTGGCGATGGCTGTCGTGCACGAGACTCCGGGTCCCGGTTGGTTCTTCAGCCAAGTTGCCGAAACGATGAAGCCCGGTGGAATCGTGCTCCTGGCTGAACCGTCCGGACAGGTGAAGGACGCGGACTTTAAGGCCGAAATCGATGCCGCCGCTGGGGCGGGCTTGGTCGTGACCGAACACCCTGCAGTTCGCTACAGCCAAACCGCATTGTTGAAAAAGAACTGACTTCGATCTTCAAGCGTCAGCGCGTTCTCCCCCCCATTCGGCAACGTCGCTCCCGGAAATCAGCAAACTTGTGTGCAGCATCACCAGCGCAGCGCGGTGCTGACGTGCGACAATATGCCCTTAGATCGCGAAGGGCTGCAATCCAAATTCACAACGCCCGCCGCAGATCAAAGGTGCTCTGACTGGAAGGAACAAGCTGAATGCCGGATTGGGCATGGATGATTGTCTTTGTCGTCGGCTACGTCGCCTTGACGCAATGGCTGCTCCCCAAGCTGGGGGTGCCGACCTGACGCGCCAATTCCTGTTCCGTCGAGTCTCGACGGAGTGCCAAGCCCGCGCGCAGGAATGACCAGTAACTCGCTTCCTATTGCGGATACCACTCCAGTAGCCGTACCTCGATCCCGGTACCCTCGAGTCCCTTCCGAAACACGGCCAGGTCGGATCCGCGATAGTGGTACGGGATCACAATTTTCGGGTGGAAGGCTTTGACCGCGTCGGCCGCCTCGTCCGGGGGCATGGTGTAAGGCAAGTTCATGCACACAAAAGCTACGTCGATGTTCTTTAGCGCGCGCATCTCCGGCACTCCCTCCGTATCTCCGGAAAAGTAGAATCGGACGCCGCCATAAGTGAGGACGTAGCCATTGCCGCGGCCCTTGTCGTGAAACAGCTTGCCGGGAGACGGCCCACGTTTCAGGTTGTAGGCCGGGATGGCGTCGATGGTCCAGCCCTGCCATGTTTTACTTTCGCCGTTGGCGATCGGCTTGGCCGCGGTCACAGTCTTGACCACGGCCGGGGCTGCCAGGATCTCCGTTCCTGCCTTACTCACCTCCGCAATCGACACGGGATCCATGTGATCTCCATGGATATCCGTTATCAAGATCAAGTCCGCCTTCGGGCGTTCGGCGAACTTCGCAGGCTTCGCAGGATCTAGATAAATGGTCTTACCGCCCGCCTCGATCAGCGTGCTGGCATGGAAGAGCGGCGTGATCTTTACCGGTCCCGCCGATGTTTCGAACGCTTGCATTTGTGAGAAGCCTAACGATGACATCACGAGGATGGAACAAGCTAGAGTCAGATGTAGTTTCATTTCGTCCCTCGGGTGAAGTTTTGCGTGTCGGTAATACAGAAAACGATCTGTCGGGATTCACGCCCGTGGTCAGGCAACCCTCATTCCTGTTTGACAACGTGTTCACTCGCGATGCGAAAACCAGTATTGGCAGCCGGAAGTCCGGCATACACGGCGGTCTGCAGCAGCACTTCTTTCAGGTCGCACGGCTCCAGTTCGTGCCCCAAACCTGCGCGTATGTGGAGTGTAAACTCCTCCCACCGTCCCAGTGCTGCAGTGATAGCCAGCACCAGGAGCCGTCGCGTTCGCAGGTCCAACGCGGGACGCGTCCAAATCGTCCCCCACGCATAGCGAGTGATCATTTCCTGAAACTCGCGCGTGAAGTCTGTTGTAGCGCCAATTGCCTTGTCAACATGAGCGTCGCCAAGGACCGCACGCCGCGTCTCGAAACCAGCCGGCAACGAATCGACAGCCCCGGTTGGCGGCAGCAGGAATTGCAGCAGGCTGGCGGTGAACGAACGAGGTTGCTCGATGTTCGACAAGTGGGTCGCCGGGAGGTGAAGAGTTCGTGCCCCCACAATTTCACCGGCGAGAATCTCGCCGTGACCGGTCCAGGGTGTCGACACATCCCGATCTCCCACAATCACCAGCGTCGGCGTCTTGATTTTAGGTAGTGACGCTATGTGGTCCAAATCTCGCAGCGCGACACAACAGCCGAGATATCCGGCGGGATCGGTGCCAAGCAGCGTCGACCGGATCGACTCGGCGTAAGGATTCTTCTGCGCCACAGTTTCCGGCGAAAAAAATCGCTGCATCGCTAGGTCGACGATGGCACCCATTCCGCCCTTTCGCACCGCTGCGATCCGCGTATCCCAATTGGCTCGCGGCACAAATTGAGGTGACGTGTTGGCCAGAACAAGATGAGTGACCCGGTCCATGGCATGGGTCGCAACCCATTGCCCGATTGCTCCTCCCATCGACAAACCGCAGAATGCAAACCGCGAAATCCCAAGCGCATCGGCAAGGCCGAGCACGTCGCGGCTCAGCAACTCAATCGAGTACTCCTCCGCGGGGGCGTCCGAAGCGCCATGGCCGCGGGTGTCGTAGCGCAGGACTTGAAAGTAGCGCAGCAAATCCGCCATCTGCGGTTCCCACATCCCGTGGTCGGTTCCGATGGAGTGCGAAAGAATCAGCACTGGCCGCCCAGGCGTTCCCTCAAGGCGATAGAACAATCGCGCATTCTGAATGGTGGCAAAGGGCACAGCTATTGCTCCTTTTTGCTGTCTGCGTTCCGTCCGGAATTGGAAAGCAATGCCTCCCGGAATTCCTCCGCAGAACCCAGGTAGTGTTCCGGCACTTCCAATTGTCGAAGTGCCCCAGGATCAAAATGGGACATCACTTCGGGAATCTCGGCGAGCACGTCGGCAAGGTGTCTGCCTTCTAAGATGCACTTCCTCGCAGCAGTCTCGAGTACCTTGTGGGCAACATCGCGCCCGAGTTTCGATCCCAGCAACATCATGGCGCGCTCCGCAAAAATAACTCCGTTGGTGCGCCCAATGTTGGCCTTCATGTGTTCGGTGTCCACGGAAAGTCCTTCCGCCACCTCCGCCATGGAAGAAATCGCCAGTCCGGTCGACTGTACCACCGCGGCCACAATCGGCCACTCCGCATGCCATCCACCGACTCCACGCTCGTGCTCCTGCACCATCGCGGAAAGATACGACGCCACCAGTCCGGGGACGCGATGCGCGGCACCGAGCGTAAGGGAACAGGCGGTGGGATTGCTCTTGTGGGGCATCGTGGAAGAACCACCGCGTCCTGCTCCCGCAGGCTCCGCAGCTTCGCCAACTTCGTTTTGCATGAGCAGGCTGATGTCGCGGGCCATCTTGCCCAGCGACCCCGTGAGCACACCGCATGAGCAGATCAGCGCTGCCAGTCGGTCCCGCTGCGTATGCCAGGGCGCTTCCAGGGACGCCGGCAGACCCAGTTCTTCTGTGAGCGCCCGGGTAAGCGGAATTCCCTGATCGCCCAAGGATGCCAGCGTGCCACTGGCCCCACCAAACTGCATGATCGCCGCAGTATTGAAGCCGGTGCGCAAACGATGCTTTCCGCGGCGGACCGCACCCAGCCAGCCCGCGGCTTTCAGGCCGAAGGTCACGGGCGGCGCTGCCTGTAGGAGGGTCCGCCCGAGCATGGCGCAGTCTTTGTGTTGTTCCACCAAATGGCCGAGAGCTTTTTCCAGCCGAGCGAGGTCATCGTTGAGCAACGACTGCGCCCTCTTGAGCAACAGAGACATTGCCGTGTCAGCGACATCCTGGCTGGTGGCCCCCCAATGAACGAAGCGTGCCGCTTCAGCATTGCTCCTTCTTACCTGCTCAGTAAGAGCCTTTACCAGAGGGATCGCCGGCGTGCCAGCACGCAGCGCTGCTTGAGCGAGCGCCGTAGAATCGAAGGTTTTGCTCTTTGCTGACGTTCGAATCGCATCGGCGGCGGTTTGTGGAACGATGCCCAAGCGAGCTTCGGCGCGAGCCAGTGCGACCTCGAACTCCAGCATGGCGGTGAGGACCGAATCGTCGGAAAACAGTTCCGCAAGTGGTTCCGTGGTTGCCAGACTGTCGATCAATCGCACCGTCAACGCAGCCTCCTGGTGGGAGTTGATGCTGATCTGCGGCTCTGGTTGCAGGGTTGGCGGGTCATCCCTGGATGATGATTACACATCAAAGAAGATAGTTTCGCCCTCGCCACAAAGGTGCACGTCGAAGCGCCAGTGACCGGGTTGCTTTGCATCTGGACGCGCCATCAGGGTATCGCGCCGCCTGGCGGGAACCAACGCCAGAACGGGATCGGTTTCGTTCGACGGATCTCCGGCAAAGTAAATGCGCGTGGACAGGCGCTTCAGAAGACCTCTGCCCAGCACTGACACGTTGAGGTGAGGGGCTTGCGCGTTGCCGCCTGGACCCGGCACCAGTCCCGGCTTGATCGTTTCGAACGAGCAGGCCCCATCCTCGCCGGTCGGCATTCGCCCGAAACCGCGAAACGCTGGATGCACATTCTTACTCCCAGCATCCTCCGGATGGTTGTAGTGCCCATCCGCATCCGCCTGCCAAAGTTCAATCATTGCGTCCGGAACGGGTGTGTTGTCCCCATCCAGAACGCGGCAGGTGAGCCACACTCGTTCGCCCTTCACGCCTTGGCCGACCAGGCAAGGAACCGATCTGCGATCCGTGAGACCCAGGTGAAAATAAGGTCCAACAGTCTGAGACGGGGTCGGAGTACGGTCCATGTCAATCCTCAAATGGGATAGCCTCGCGTCCACGCAGCACGATGTCGAAACGATAGCCGAGCGCCCACTCCGGTTTCGTGCTTGCCAAGTCAAACTTCGAGATCATACGCTGACGGGCTTTCTCATCCGGAACCGACTGCATGATCGGATCATAAGCAAACAGCGGATCTCCCGGAAAATACATCTGGGTGATGAGACGAGTTACAAACGCCGGTCCAAACAGTGAAAAGTGGATATGAGCCGGCCGCCACGCATTGTCGTGATTGCGCCACGGATACGCTCCCGGCTTGATGGTCACAAATCGGTAACAGCCGTTCTCATCCGTCATCGTTCTGCCGGTACCCGTGAAGTTGGGATCGAGTGGCGCCGGGTGGTCGTCCCTGGCGTGGGCGTAGCGTCCCGCAGCGTTCGCCTGCCAGATTTCGATCAGACTGTTCGACACCGGGTGGCCATCTCCGTCCAGTACGCGACCGCTCACGATGATGCGCTCTCCCAACGGGTCGCCCCGATGCTGAACCGTAAGATCGTTGTCATTCGGACCGATGGCGGAATGCCCGAATACAGGCCCCGTGACTTCTGAGATCGTATGCGGCAAGAAAATCAGCGGCTGAGAGGGCGCTCTGCGCCGCGTCGCGCGGTAAGCGGGATAGGCGGACTCAGGTTGAGTCCCGAGTTCACAACGGCGGTACGGAACGACAGGCCCCGCCGGCTTGCTGTCCTTCGACGGAGTCAACGAAGAAGACATTATGTTCTCCCTGAGCGTCCAATGCCAGACCACCCCTACTGCAATAGAGGAATGTCCTTCACCGAAGGCGGTTGCGGGATCGACTTCAAGAAAGCGTAAAGATCAGCCAGGTCCGCGTCCGATACGACCTTGTTTGTGTAGGGCGGCATCTGCCCCCTGGGTTCGCGCACGTAGGTGCTGAATGCTGACAAAGGAATCGGGTTCGGCGAAAGACGGGGCCCGCTGGTTCTTGACCCTTGCGCCTGCCTGCCATGGCACTCGTAGCAGCCGTAGCTGGTATAGAGTTCCTTCCCCTTCTCGACATTTCCGCTTGCGGTCTCAGATTTCTTGTTGGCAGCCGATGTTTGCGAGCCCGCCTCAGCACAGAACACCAAAATTGCCATCGCCGTCACAGCGGTGAGCAACACGCTGCAGAAAACCCCACTTTTTTTCAATTCTCTCTCCTGATCGCAATAATAAAACCGAACTTCTAGCGCGGCTGAGTCACCACATCGACCAGTGCCGGCTCCCCCTTTTCCACCACTTCGATCGCACGCCGGATCGCAGGGCCCAGATCGTTCGGGTTCGTGATCGGTCCTTCAGCGTGTACGCCCATGCTCTGAGCCAGCTTCGCATAGTCGATTTCCGGACCAGTGATTGTGGTGCCGATGGTGGCACGAGTGATGCCCCGATTGTGCCGGTCGGCCATGCGCTGCACGTGCATCAGCTCCTGATGCCATCCCCGATTGTTGTGCATGATGCTGAGTAGAGGAATGCGGTGATGCGCCGAGGTCCACAGAATGCCCGGTGCATACATTAAGTCTCCGTCGCACTGAATGGCGACGGTTAGCCGGCCGTGCTTCCGATTCGCCAGAGCAGCCCCGAGAGCTGCCGGCGCCGCATACCCGATGCCATGCCCTCCCGCTCCTCCAATGAACTGGTAGTGCTTATCGAACGACCACAATCGTAATGGCCAATTACTGATCCAGGGCACGGTCTCGGTCACGAGCGACCAGTCTTTGTCTTTGATCTGTCCCCAGGTCTCCGCGCAGATGCGGGCCGTGCTGATGGGACTCGCATCCCAGGCGTAGGTTGCCTCATGACGAGCTTGCTCCAGTGCATTGCGTCGTGCCTCGGCGAATTCTTTACCACGTTGTTCGAAAACTCGCTTGCGGTCGCCCGTGATACCCCGCTTCACCGCCTCGATCAGCGACGGCAGTGTAGCCTCTGCATCGGCGGCCATGGCCAGGTCGACTTCGGTATAGCGCTGGAAATCCTGATAGTTACTTTTGAGATAAAGATCGTTCGCCGTGATGCTGACCAGCTTCGCGTTCGGGTTCGCAAGCGGCTCTGAGGAGCGCACCAGTTGTTCGCGGAAGGAGTTCACCGTTCCCCAGAAGTCACCGACTTCGAGACCAAGGATTACGTCCGCCCCAGCAATCAAAGAGGTCACTTGCGCCGACTGGTTCAAGGGATGACGCGAGGGGAAGTTCATACGCCCGCCCTGATCGATGACTGGAGCCTGCAAGATTTCCGCCAACTCGATCAGCAACGTGACCCCGGCGGGAGTCCGCGCCGCCCGATCCGCAAGGATCACAGGATTTTCCGCTGCCACCAGAAGCCGCGCCGCTTCAGCTACCGATCCCGCGTCCCCCTGAGGGGGCATGGCCAGTGTCAGCCTCGGCACGCGCAAGTTCGTATTTTCTGCAATCCCTTTTTCCTGAAGTTCGCTGTCGACGACCAGCAACACCGGCTCCAGCGGCGGTGTCATGGCGATCTTGTACGCGCGCACAGCCGACTCGGCATAGTGCGGCAGCGAGGCCGGCAGATCGTCCCATTTAACGAAGTCACGCACCAGTTCGGCCGCATCCTGCACGCTGTGATCCCACTCCGGCCCCGGCCGGCGGAGCGTCGCATCGACCATATTTCCCATCGTCATGTAGATCGGCACGCGGTCGCAAAACGCGTTGTAAATCGCCATGGAGGCATGCTGCAGTCCCACCGTGCCATGGAGGAAGACTCCCATCGGCTTGCCCTCAATCTTGGAATAACCGTGCGCCATCCCCACGGCCGACTCTTCGTGGCAACAGGTAATGAACTCCGGATTCTTGTTGCCTCCATAGTTGATGACCGACTCATGCAAACCGCGATAGCTGGATCCTGGATTTGCCCCGACGTACTCGATCCCCAGAGACTTAATCACATCGACCATGAAATCGGCGCCGGGCCGGTCGGTGGTCAACACTTCCGCCACCGGATCGCCGGTTTCCGCTTGCTTCGACATGGGTGGAGGCGTCCCCGCCGCGCGCTTGCCCGAGTCTTGTGCGCCTACCGGTGTCACGGCAGCAGCCAGCGCCGCCACCCCAGCCGCCGATCCCCTCAAAAAGTCGCGACGGTTGACCGATTCCTTCTTGGATCTACCCACTCCATCCTCCTCACCATCAAAGCGAAAGATCCGTGTAAGACAATCTTAAATATTCGCAATCTTTGAAACCGCGAGACGTTCAGCGCAGCAAAGGACTCAACAGTGCGGCATGCTCCCGCAAAATGGGCAGAAAGCGGTGGATCATCTCGGCAGAAGACACACGCGCGGCATGTACGCCGACGTTCATCGCCGCCACCACCCGGTTTTGGAGGTTCTTCACCGGAACCGCAATCGAGCGCAGGCCCAGCTCCAGCTCCTCATCGGCCAACGCGAAGCCATCCCATCGGACCCGCCGAATGATCTCGCCCAGTAGCCGCTTGTCGGTGATGGTCTTCGGCGTGAGCGCCTTAATTTCGACGCGATCCAGATATGCCGCCAAGTCAGGCTCGGCGAGCGCGGCCAGCAGTACTCGCCCCATCGACGTGCAGTACGCCGGTAGCCGGCTGCCAATCGAAAGCCCTACCGACATCACTCGCTTGGCAGTCGATCGAGCGATGTAGACGATCTGGTCGCCATCCAGAACCGTGAGCGAACTGGATTCATGAACCAGCTCTGTGATTCTTTCCAGCGTAGGTTGGGCCATCGCTGGAAGAGAGCTGGATGCCAGGTAAGAGAATCCAAGTTTCAGAACCCGCGTCTTCAGCCGATAAGTGCGGCCTGAGGATTCCACGTAGCCGAGCATCTCCAGAGTGATCAGAGACCGGCGCACCGCAGCCCGGGAAAGCTTGGTTGAGCGAGCAACATCGGCAGCCGTTTGCCCCTCGGTGTGGCCCTCGAAGGACTCAATCACTCGCAGCCCTCGAGCTAGCGACAGAACGAAATCGGGATTCCCGTCAAACGGCGCGAACTCGTCGGGAACGCCCGTCTCAATGGCCTCGTCAGAGGGAGTGAGCAGTTCCGTTTCTAGTCGTTTCGACAACATGGGAAAGTCAGAGAGCGATATTCGCACAGACGTACAGAAAAATAAAGTCCAGATTGGGGCTTGACGCGAATTCCGAAGCATTGCGATACTCGCAGCGCACAAAAAAGCTATAATCGCACAAACTCGGAGACCTCAGCACGTAAGTACGGTGTGTCAAAGTCTCCATCCAACTGAGAGCCAACGACACCGGCGGTTCGGTCCAAAATCATTGGAGAATAATGGGAAAGCTACGACTGTCCCTGGCCTGCTGGAACTATGACCGCACCCGCGGACTCCTCGAAGGCCGAATCCCGGTCGACGGGATCGATCTCACGTACCTCAACCTCCCCGTGGAAGAAACCTTCTTCCGCATGCTGCGGCATCACGAGTTCGACGCCGCAGAAATGTCGCTTTCCTCCTACGTGCTTTCTCTTTTTGCCGATGACCCGCCGCCCTTCATCGCGATTCCCGTTTTTCCGTCGCGGTTTTTCCGGCACTCGTGTATCTACATCAACTGCAACAGCGGCATCCGGGATCCGAAGGATCTGATCGGCAAGCGGGTCGGCACACCGGAGTATCAGATGACCGCGGGAGTCTGGATCCGCGGCATTCTCAGCGACGAGTACGGCGTGCCCGTCAGCAGCACGAATTACTTCAACGGTGGAGAAGAGGAACCGGGGCGCCCGGAAAAACTCAAACTCTCGTTGCCACCGGAGATTCATCTCGAATCGATCCCGGCGGAGAAGACCTTGTCCGGCATGCTCGATTCGGGCGAGATTGACGCTCTTTACACCGCGCGCATGCCCTCCACCTTCGGGCACGGTTCCGGAACAGTGAAGCGGCTCTTCGAGGACTATCCCGCAGTCGAACGTGAGTACTACCAGCGGACCAAGATCTTCCCCATCATGCACACGGTGGTCATTCGTCGCGACGTGTACGAGAAATACCCCTGGGTGGCTCAATCTCTGTACAAAGCATTTGTATACGCGCAACGGGAGGTTTACCAGGAGCTATACCAGACGGCTGCACTCAAATTCATGCTGCCATGGCTCATTCGGCATGTAGAAGACACTCGCAGCCTCATGGGACAGGAGTTCTGGCCCTACGGCTTCGGGCCGAACGTGCTGCCGCTTGCCACGTTCCTTCGCTACTCTCACGAGCAGGGCCTCGCGAAACGACTGTTGAAGCCTCAGGAACTTTTCGCCGCAGAGTCACTGGAGTCGTTCAAAATCTAGCCGGTTACTAAAAATGCTGGAGCGAGGCCGATCAGAAAAAGCACGGCGCCGAAAAACTCACGATTCGTATCCGGGCATCGCTTTAGCGATGCCGTAAGTGCCGCAGAAGACTACCGGCTTTAGCCGCTGGGGACTCTTTCGAAGATCAAAATGAGTCTTTCCGCGGCCCGCGCACCGAATAAAGGAAATCCAATTTGACGTCGTCAAACAAGGTAGTCTCTGGCCGTTGGTGGTCGCTGGGTCGAGGCGATATCGACGCCACGATTGCGCAGGTTGGCTTCAACCTGGCGCAGATGATCATCCCCGTCTTTCTGCTGGCCCCGATCGGAATATCCCTCGAATTCAGCGTCAGTCACCTGCTTCCCGGATACGCGCTGGGTTTCCTTGCCGGTTCCCTTGGACTGACTCTATTGGGCGTCCGCCTGAGTCGTCGTGAGGCGAGGAACGACATTACCGCTCACGTTTACGGGAATAATGTTCCCGCGATCATCGCCTACACGTTGTCCATCGTCCTTCCCCTCTACCTGCAAACCCATGATCCGATGGCCGCATGGCAAACCGGCGCCGCGGCCGTGGTCTGGACTGGCCTCATCAAGCTATTGGCGGCTCCGTTCGCAGGCATGTTCCGCGGCTTCATTCCGGTGCCGGCGTCGATGACCGTGTTCGGCGCGGCTATGTACAGCTTTCTCGCTCTGGTGTTACTGCAGCGCGTATTCGATCAACCCTTGGTGGGAATCATCGCCCTTGCCATCGTCGCGGTCAGCGTTCTGGCGAACGTGCCAATCACGCGCTGGCGAATCCCTCCCTTCATCGTGGCTTGGCTGATCCCGCTGGCCGTGGGCCTGCTCGTCGGCTTTGTACATCCGAAGGGGCAGAGCCCATCGCTCCGGCTGCCGCTGGTCACGTCGCTCGGCCCGCTCCGCAGCCTGACCTTGGCGCTGCCTTATTTTTCTGTAATCGTTCCGATGTCCATTTATCAGATTCTGCAAGACATCGCCGCCGTCGAAGGCGCCAACGCCGCCTCGGACAACTATGACGCGCGTAGCGTCGTCGCCTGCGATGCGCTGGCCACCATGATTTGCGGCGCCGCCGGCAGCGTGATCACCCCCGTCGTATATGCCCTCCACCCACCCTACAAAGCCATGGGCGCCCGCATCGGTTTTGCATTCTGGACCCCGATCATCTTCCTGGCCATCGTGATGAGCGGTCTCACTCTGTTCATCGCACAGCTGTTTCCGTGGCCAATTCTGGCAGCGATGATCGCCTATGTTTCAGTGGGCGTCGGATTGGCCACGCTGCGGCGTGTCGATCGCAAATATCTCGGCGCGGTTCTTCTCGGATTCGTCCTACCAACGGGTGCAGTCGTCGCGGCCGCGGTGAACTCCGCCCTTCCAGCCCTGAAGCTCTCAGCCGCGAATCCGGATGTGCAAGCTGCATTGAACAAGTCGATCTATTGGCAGTCGGTCCAGGGCCTGGGGAGCGGATTCCTGTTTCTTGTGCTGGTAGTCGCCGCGCTGATTACCGAGTTGATTGATAGAAATTTCGTCCGCGCCGCCCTGTGGTGTGTGGCTGCGTCCGTGTTTTCCTGGCTCGGCCTGATGCATTCGCCCATCTTCCGCTGGGGCGCGCAGCCGGTATATGCCACGGGCTGGATGGCCGCCGCATTGATCGTTTTCTCTGCTCGCTGGTGGAGAGGAGACCTACCCGCAGCGTCCACAGAAACGCGTCGGATCGATGTCCTGACGCATAAAGAGAGCTGAGGAGTTCAATTCTCGAAGCCCGCAAGAAGTAGAGCCGAGTCTTCCCCGCGGCTTCTCGCCCGTGACATAGGCGAAAAGCACGGGCTGAACTCTGAATGATCAGCAATTTCTAACGGGTTGGCTGTGGAGGCGGTTGCTGCAAGGTACGGTAAGCATGGGGCGCATGACCGGTCCAGTGTTTGAAGGCACAGTGAAAAGCACTTGGCTCTGAGAAGCCAAGCAGAAATGCGATTTCGCCGATCGCGAGTCGTCCCTCACTCAAGTGGCACGATGCAAGTTCACACCGTACCTCGCTCAGGATTTGGCGAAAGCTAGTCCCTTCCTGGTCCAGGTGCCGGCGCAAAGTCCTGGAACTCATGTGCAAGCGAGCGGCGATCAGTTCGAGAGTCGGTTGCCCCTTGCCGAGTTCGCTGGCAAGGTGACGACGAACCGCGTCTGTGGTTGCTTCCCCCTTCGGCAATTTCCGGATCACGTCCACAACTTGGGCTTCGAGAATCGCTCGGAGAGCTGGATCAGCCTTCACAAGACGTGCGTTGAGAAATTCTCGAGCGAAAACCAACTCGGTCCGCTCCCATCCAAATTGCAGTTTGCAACCAAACAGCCGCTGGTGTTCAGAGATGTCGTCCGGTGCGGAGTGAGGAAACCTCACCTCAAGAGGAATAAAGTTCAAACCGGTAGCCTGTCGTGAAGCTAGCAACCATCCGGCGGCTACACACTCCGAAACCGGACGCGGTGCGCCACCCGGTAGCGGAAGATGATGACTCAGAACCGCGCGGTCGCGATCAACACTGAGTCTTGTTTCCGCGACGTCGTGCAGGAAACGGTGGTAGAGAGCAAGGCGTCGGAGCCCCTCCCCCAGAGTCTCACAAGTGCGCACAGCATAATCCAGCGCTCCATAGATTCCCGGTCGAATTCCTGCCGCCACATGAAGCCCCAAATTCGGATCATTCGTGAGTTGACCTGCTGCGGACCATAGGGAAATTGCGACTGCGTGAGGCAGACGCGCCTCGGGGTCCCGGAAGATCAAGGGATCCACTCCGTTGGCAATCAAAAAGGCGGTGCTGTCGTGGCCTCGGCCTGTGAGGTACATGAGAATGGGTTGCACAGAGCGGATAGAAAGCGAAATCTTGCCAGCACGCTCCGGTAGCCGAGCATGGCCGTTTCGGTCAATGTTTCTGTCCGCCCGCGTCATTCCCCACCCACAGGGAGCGGTTCTATCGTAGCAATCAAAATCGAGTGGGATCAAAGGGGCAAGAAGCCGTGAGGTTCTACAAATACCTTTTCTTTTGCGTTCCCTTTTTCCAGGGGCCAGTCACCGCCCAGGCGCAATGGGAGGTCGAAAGCGACCCTACTGCCTATGCCCTCAATGGCTTCTCAGCGCATGTTGGCCATCCCGTTTTCGAGGGGCGGCTGCGGTTGCAGGTCGGGGCTTTCGGCGCCGAGACCCCGGAATGGATTCACGCCAACAGCGGCTTTACCGAAGATTCCCGTGGAGGGACCTTTAAGATCGATTTCTTTCCCTTGCGCCCATTGAGGGGGCTGTTTGTCGGTGCTGACAGCAACTATTCGCGGGTCCGCTACGAATTAGAGGAAACTCACGAACGCACGTACCGCAACGTCGTTGGGCTTGGACCTCGCGTAGGCTACCGGTTCAACGTTGGTAAGCATTTGTATCTGAGCCCCTGGGCTTCGCTGGACTACCAGTTCAACGCGAAGGATGTCTCAATATCCGGGAAGACATTTCATGAGAAAAAGTACAGCGTCTTCCCGGCTGTCCACGTTGGGTGGAGATTCTAGAAGACTGTGGGCAGCATGGTTCGACCCAGGACGTAACATGAATAACACGACAAATAGGCGGACCATTGAGGTTGACGGTTTTGAAATCGAGCTCACGTCGGAGCTCATTTGCAACCAAGCTGGGGACCATGCCGGACTAGTTGAGCTGGCGCGTATTGATCTCGCGCAACTTGGTCACAGGATCGATGATCTGGCCGTCGTATGTATGCGGTGCGTGAAAGCGATACCTCTGAAGAGTTGCTGACTTTCGACCTATTAACACCGTAAATGTCGATGCGCTGTAAGAAGAATCGGTCAGTACAATGAGCAAACCTCGGCGTCTCGGAATAATTCTGATTTCCATCTTTGCAATCCTTTCCGGGATAAACGAGGTGGTCGTTGGGCTTACAGGCAATTTCGTTGGCATCCTCTCTAAGCCTATCCCGCCAAGCTTTGCAACCGTCATAGTCGGCGCCTTCTATAGTCTGGCCGGCTTATTTCTACTGACGATGAAAAAATGGGGAGCGGTGCTCGGGATTTTGTTCCTCAGCGCGGAAGTCCTCGGACGAATATATCTCGTTTTGAGAGGCGTTGCCCCATCTAAGGGAGGGGATGCCCTCAAGATTTTGGTCGGTGGACTCATCGCCCTCGCTCTGGTTGTGTATGTGGGGTTCCAGTGGAAGAAATTCGATTGAGTAGGCGAAACGTCAGAGCAAAGGTTTCGGAGGAGTCGACGCCCCGCACCTGTTGCCTGTCCTCGCCCTTGTTATTTATCGCGAACCTGGTGCAGGGCGCGATGTCTGGGAAATTGTGGCCGTTCCTCGGCGCCGTTGTGATCTTGGCTCGTGCAGGCCTTGGATTCTACGCGTCCACACGTGGCAAGTTCCTGGTGTGCAGCCAATTGGTCGACGGACTGAAGCTGTGCGGGCAGCTAGTGGAAGTGCCTTGCTCGACCCGTTCCTCACGCTGATCGGCTATCGGTCACCCCTGCGCTCCGTACGAGCAGGCTGGAACCATCGGAAAAACACCATTTACGGTTCAGGCTCGGGATGCTGCGCATAACGCTAGCCGTGTGTCGTGTGCTCGGCACAGCTCGATCAACAGGTCCTGCATCCCCGAATCAGGAGCCTTTTTCTGACGGCACCCTTTTTCGAGCGGCGAACCGGCAACAAGCAGCAAGCGCGCTACTGCGAGATGATCGGCGCCTGCTTGTGGACCATGGTTCCAACCTTCGCACGCCCACACCAGCGGCGTGGCGGCAAACATACCATCGAAAGGATTCACGGAGGCACCGTGGGCAAGGAGCACCCGTACCGGATCTGCTCGGCCAAACATTGCGGCCCCATGCAGGGCCGTCACGCCATCACGGTCGAAACCGCAGTCAAGCATGACTTGGAGGACGCTTGAGTCGCCACCTTCAGCGGCAACTTGCATCCTGAAGTGATGTTAGGTATGAGGCTCATCACGGGGATCTGGAGAGTTCGCTATCGGCCAGGTCGAAGAAATAGCGTTGAATGTTGAGGGTTGTCATGTCGCGTGGCTAAGCATTGCCAACGTTTCCTGCCACGATTGGCAACGCGGACTCAGGCATGCGCTGCTTCGTTGTCCCTTACGTGGGCCCAGACGGAATCCTTGTTTGTCTGTCGCAAGTCGCTCGCTTGCCTGTGAATAAGTTTTCATATGATTGTCATCGGCGCACAACATTGCACTCCTATCGTCAATCACAGTTGGTCCGATGAAGTTCTCCATTCTCTAACCGTGTGCCGTTAAGACATTCAACCAGATTTCCTTCGGAGAAGAAGAATATGAAGAGTATTAGACTGTTCAGGTTCGACGAGCCGCACAAGACGATTGTCCTAGCCCTGACCATTCTGGCCGTTGCGGGTCTTGCAAACGCGCAACGCAATAACGATGGCGATCAGAAGTCCCCGACGCCGCCGGGTCTGTACATAACACCAACGGCCTTGGCTGACGCCGTCCAGCAGCCATTGAACCCCGGTCTCACCAATTACCCGAACTTCGTCGCGGGTGAGGCAGTAAAGGCGGTGGTGAGCCCCGATGGCAAGACCCTGGCCATCTTGACCGCCGGGATGAACTCCCTTTACGACACGTCCGGTAACGTTGACACAACCGCTTCAACCCAGTTTCTTTTTCTCTACGACATTTCAGGAGCGAATAAGACCAACCCTGTTCTGAAGCAGGTCATCCAGCAGCCCAATGCGCACGTCGGTCTGGTCTGGGCTCCAAACAGTCAGACGCTGTATGCCTCGGGTGGCTGTGACGACGCGGTGTACGCCTATAGCAACAACGGCACCAGCTTCGCGTTAAGCAACAAGATCAGCCTTGGCCACGCCCCAAGTGGCTGTGTGTCCAACCCTGCCGATCGGACCGGGCTCGGTCTCGGCGTCGAGCCCAACGTGGCTGGACTTGCCATCACTGCCGACGGAAAAACGCTCGTAGCGGCCAACAATTATAACGATTCGATCAGCGTAATTGACACCGCCAGCGGAACCGTGCGCTACGAGTACGACCTGCGGCCCTTCGCAACTTCGGGCGCCCCCAACGGCACGAAAGGCGGCACGTTTCCCTACGCCGTCGTGTTGAACGGTTCGATCGCCTATGTCGGTGCCGATCGCGATCGTGAGGTTATCGCTGTCAACGTGGCCAGCTCAGCCGCGGGATCACTGGTAGCCCGCATCCAACTGGATGGCAATCCGAATGGCATGACGCTCAGCGCAGACGGTTCCACGCTCTATGTCACGCAGGACAATCAGGACCAGGTTGCAGTCATTAACACCGCAACCAACACGATCACCAACAAGATCGATACCCGTGGTCCCGCCTTTCTGGGCTTCCCCGCGAACACAACTGGAGCGGCACCGACCGCAGTCGCCATTAATCCGGTAAAGAAAGCACTCTACGCCGTCAACGCAGGGTCGAACTCGATTGCTGTGATCCCACTCAGCGGGCCATTCGCGTTCCGCACGATCGGACTTATCCCCACCGCATACGATCCGACCGACGTTACGTTCAGCCCCGATGGCAGCTGGATGTACATCATCAACGGCAAGTGCGACACAGGTCCGAATCCCGGCTATGGCTACGGCAACTTTGCCTTTATCCAGTACATCACGCCGCCGGGCGGCCCCTTCCCGGGGGGCAATGCAGCGGAGTCCGCCATCCTGCGGGCAAACAACCAGTATCAATTTCAGCTGGAACACGCAACCCTTGTCAGCGCTCGAGTTCCGAATGGAGACAGTCTCTGGGATTTGACCGCTCAGGTAGCCGCCAACAACGGATATCTGCTCGAACCCTCCCGATCCGATGAGGAAGTGATGCACTTCCTTCACTCGAAAATCAAGCACATCATCTATGTCGTGAAAGAAAACCGTACGTTCGATCAGATTCTGGGTGACCTCAACAATGGCTCCAACGGTGATCCTTCGCTGGCTCTATTCGGCGAACTCGTCACACCCAGCTTCCACCGCATGGCGCGAGACTTCGTAACTCTGGACAACTTCATGGATCCGGGCGACGGATCAATGGATGGCTGGTCCTGGTCGATGCGTGGCCGCGTGACCAATACCGAGACGCTCACCCAGCAGATCAACTATGCGCGCGTGAACCGCGGTCTCTCCTATGAAGGTGAAGGCCAGAACCGAAATATTCCAGGCAACCTGAATACCACTGCCGCACGCGACTTTTTCTTTGACCCAACCGGCGCAACCACACCCTATTCCAGTTCCACGTCCTCGCTAAAAGGCGGCACGGCAAATATCCTGGCTGGTGACGGTGACCACGCCGCCACCGACGGTCCCACGGGCTATCAGGAGGGATATATCTTCAATGCCGTCTTGAATGCCGGCGGAACGGTTCGCAACTACGGCTGGATGGCCAACACGCCGGGCAGCATCGGAACCATCACCAACCCCATCACCGATCCTTTCGCCGCCGGCATCATCCAGACCACGACGGCCAATCAACTGCTCTATCAGAACGGATTCTATGATCCCTACTTCCGCGCATACGATCAGAGCTACCCGGATTTCTGGCGCTTCAACGAGTGGAACCGTGAGTTCCAGCAATTCGTCGCCAACGGCAATCTGCCGTCGCTCGAAATGATCCGCGGTCTCAGCCACGATCATACCGGCAATTTCAGTTCGGCGCTGGGCGGAGTCAACACTCCGGAACTGCAGCAGGCTGATAACGACTATGCAGTCGGCTTGCTGGTTCAAAGCGTGGCTCACAGTCCCTACGCGAAGGACACGCTGATCATCATCATCGAAGACGACTCTCAAGACGGAGCAGACCACGTCGATTCTCATCGCGCCACGACGTACTTCGTTGGGCCTTACGTGGCGAAACATGCCGTCGTGAGCACCCACTACAGTCAGCCCAACGTGGTCCGCACCATCGAAGACATCTTCGCCACCGAGCACCTCAACCTGAACACTTACTATGCGCGGCCGATGGCGGACGTTTTCGACATCAGATCATCGGGACGGTGGAGTTTCGACGCCGTCGCATCGACGCTCCTGAAGTTGACCACACTCGGACTCGACCCGACAAAGGTCAGCTTCGCCGCCGGTCCCAACTTGAAGCCGACTCATGACGCCCAATACTGGGCGGATAAAACCCGGGGCTTCGACTTTTCGGGAGAAGACCGCGTTCCGGCCGAACTCTACAACAAGATCCTTTGGGAAGGCCTGAAGGGAACATCTGCTCCAGTTACCCAAAGCGACAAGGACAAAGACGGCGATTAGTCCGCATCCGATCGCAAATCGGTGGGACCGCAAGGTCCCACCGAGAAGTCGCTTGTCCGTCATCCGGGAGTGGCTGCGATTAATTCTCACAAGCCCACTTCCCCTTATCAATCGAGTAGGTCCAGATTCCAGTCACTCGCGTGGCCAACCACCCAACCCCGCTCCATCATGGCCTTGTTGATTGTGATCGATGTATGCATGAACTGAGCTCGTGGAACCCCGGATCAAACAGAGTCGCCTGCGCATGGATGGAATGACGATCATTCGGATACCTAAAATCCTGAGGTGATTGCTTCGACCGCTTTCCCGAAAGCGCAATGAACCGTCGCCATACGCGGGTACAAATGTGCGCCTACGGCTCGCGCCGTTTGTTCAATCGGATTTTTTCAGAGCCACACGAGATTTCTCGGTTGCGGGGGAGTAGAATTTATTCATCTTTCTTGAGTCTCCTTCGGGGTTTGCTTCCGCATTTGCCGATGCGGCATGCCAATGGGGCTGGGGGATCAGATTCTCGAGAGGTGGCCCAGCATGGACGACAAGCCTGATGTCATAGCGGACCGCGAAATCATGGGCGTCTCGCGGCGCAACTTCATCAAGGGAGTAATCGCGGGCGGCGTAGCCACTTCATCGGCGGCCTATCTGTTTCGAAGCTCTTCGGTTTTCGGCCAACAACCGCCCGGCATGGGCGAGCGCCTCATCACTCTCAAAGTCAACGGCCAACAGCGTCGCGTCGATGTGATGAAGCAGGAAACGCTGGCCTGGACCCTTCGCTACAAGCTGGGACTTACCGGCACCAAGCTCGGCTGTGACCGCGCCGAGTGCGGCGCCTGCACAGTATTGCTTGACGATGTGCCCTACTACTCATGCTCTGTCTTGACGCACACAGTGCGTGGCAGAAAAATCCTGACAATTGAAGGACTGGCTAACCCGGATGGCACGCTACACCCCGTGCAGCAGGGTGTCATCGATGAACAGGGCTTCCAATGCGCCTTTTGCATGTCTGGCTTCATCATGTCTGCGGTGGCGTTCTTGAAAAACAATCCGAATCCGACTCGGTCAGAAATGGCGCACGGGCTGTCGGGAAATCTTTGCCGCTGCCAGGACTATGACAAAATCCTTACCGCAATGATGCGCGGCGCAGAAAACATGAGGAAGGCGCACCATGTCTAGCTCGGAGTGGAAACCCAATCAGCAGAAATTCGGAGCGCAGTACAAACTGATCGGCAAGGATTATCCCACATCGGATTTGTATGCGAAGGTCACTGGAAAAGCGAAATACGCAGAGGACTTTCGCATCGACGGCATGTTGTTCTGCAAGTTGCTGCTGAGCCCGGTACCGCACGGACGCGTGAAACATCTGGACATCAGGAAAGCCATGGCAATGCCGGGCGTGAAAGCAATCCTGACACAAAACGATCTACCCGCTCCGGCGGATAGCGTCACCGACCTTGGCGTCACCATCAAGGCGAACCCGCTGGGCGAAAACGCTCTCACCATGGAACCCCTGTACCACGGCGAGCCCGTGCTGGCGGTGGCGGCAGTAGACGAATACACGGCAGCAGAAGCCATCGAAGCAATCGATATTGAATTTGAACCTCTTCCCTTCGCCGTCGACCCGTTGGATACGCTTCGCCCCGGTGGACCGAATCCGCGGATCAACGGGAACGTCTGGATCAGACCGCCAATGCCCCAACCGAAACCGGGAGAGAAACCGTCCAGCCCACCGCTGCCCCACATCGGGGAACTCAAGTGGACCGAAGCCGATTTTGCTGAAGCGAAACATGGCCGCTTGCCGATGGGAAAAGCCCAGGACGAGTGGGTTGTCGGCGATTTGGATGTCGGCTTCAAAAATGCCGTGCTGGTTCTGGATGAAACATTCGTTACACCCGATACCAGCCACGAGACTCTGGAGCCGCGTACGACTTTAGCTTATTGGCAGAATGGCAAAGTTTTCGTTCATATGGGAACCCAGAGTACGGTGCAAACACTGGCCAGCCTGGCGCGCTGGTTGAACATGGATCCGAACCAGATTGTCCTGATCAGCGAGTACACGGGAGGAGGTTTCGGCAGTAAGGCCACGGGTTACATTTTCGCAATCATCCCAGCCTTGTTGTCGAAAAAGGCGAATGCGCCGGTCATGATGCGCATTAGCCGCGAGGAGGAGCATTTCATCGGGCGCGCACGCCCCGGGTTCCACGGGCGGATGAAAGTCGGTTTCGCCAGCAACGGACGCATTACGGCGCTCGATATGTTTGTCATCTGCAACAACGGTCCTTATGATGCCGTGGGGGACGCGAACACTTCAGGGAATATCGTTTCCTTGCTTTATCAGCCGCTTGCCATGCGGTGGAGAGGAACCACCATCCTGACGAACACTCCGCCGCGAGGCGCGCAGAGTTCACCCGGTGGCATGCAAGGAATCGTAATCATGGAAACGATCGTTTCCAAGGCCGCACGCAAACTGGGGCTCGATCAGGTTGATATTCGGAAAGTAAACTGCCCCGAGGGCAAGTCGCCGGTAGGTCCTCTGAGGAATGGCACGCGCAATCATTGCACGAGCGCGTTCCTGAAAGAAGCCTTCGACCGCGGAGCCGAACAATTCCAATGGAAGGACCGTCTCGCGCGGCCCAAGCGCAGTGGAACCAAGGTCCGAGGCGTTGGTGTTTCTTCGAGTTGCTTCGTCGGAGGATCGATCGGATTCGACGGCTTGTTCGTCATCAAACCAGATGGACGCATCGCGATCCAGTCCGGAGTCGGAAATTTGGGAACGGAATCCCTTCTGGATGTACACCGTGTCGTCGCTGAGGTTCTGGGTGTGCCGTGGGAGAAGTGCGATGTGACCTGGGGCAACACATCAAAGAACCTGCCTTGGACCTGCGTCTCGGGAGGAAGCCAGACCACCCATGCGATGACTCGCGCCGCGCATGCTGCCGCCATGGACGGTAAGCAGAAACTGCAGGAGATCGCGGCCAAAACTCTAGGTGGCAAGCCGGACCAATATGAAGTCTCGAATGAGCGCGTCTTTCGCAAGGGCGGCAGAGGGATGACGCTAGCGCAGGCAGCGCAGCATGCGATTCAACTGGGCGGAAAATATGATGGACACGAGCCACCCGACGATGTGAATAAGGTAACGAAAGCGTCAATTGCCGCCTTGGCCGGGCAGGGTCTAGTGGCCGCCGCTAAGGACAAATACCCTCGCGATGGCCAGTCGTTCTCGTACGTAGCCAGCTTCGCGGAGGTCCAAGTCGATATTGAAACCGGCAAATACGTAATTACAGATTTTCTCGCCGTGGCCGACGTAGGCACCGTCATCCATCCCAAGGCGCTCTCTGGCCAGATCCTCGGTCGATCCGTCCTGGGTATCGGTCATGCCATCGGCCAGAAGTGGGTTTTTGATCCTCATTACGGGCACACGATTTCACTGCGTTTTCATCACACCAAGCCTCCGACTATCCTCGACGTGCCAGTCAATATGCAATGGGCTGCTCTGGATATTCCGGATCCTGAGACTCCGGTGGGCGCCCGCGGCATCGGGGAACCGCCGGTGGGCGGCGGCTGCGGAGCGATACTGAACGCGCTCTCGGACGCATTGGGCGATGAGATTTTTCGTCGCGCGCCGGTTAACCTCGACACAATTCTTACCGCACTTGAAGCGGGGCGGCCGGTGCAGGACCCGTTGACCGCACACATTTAGCCGATCTGAAATACGGAGAGCGGTATGGCAATAATCCGAGATGTAATGCCGACGTTCCAGTTGTATCAGCCGACGTCAGTTGCAGACGCACAAAAACTTCTGCAACAGCACGAGCCCGATGCGTTAGTACTGGCGGGCGGACTCGACAGCATGGATTGGCTAAAGGACCGCATCAGGAAGCCAAAGGCGGTCGTCGACCTGGCTGGCATCGACGAACTGAAGGGAATCCGCGAGACCTCAGATGGTGTGCATATTGGAGCGATGACCACGCTCACCGAAGTCGCACAGAATCCCGTCATACGGCAGAAATACGGAGTGCTGGCACAGGCATCCGAAGTGGTCGCTTCTCCTCAAATCCGTAACCAGGGGACGGTCGGCGGCAATGTTTCCCAGGATACGCGCTGCTGGTATTACCGGGCCGGCTGGCCGTGTTATCGCGCGGGAGGAAACATCTGTTATGCCGATACCCCTGTGGGCAGAAATCGCGAACACGCAATCCTGCATGCGCAGCGATGCATCGCCGTGAATCCCTCCGATACTGCTCCAGCGTTGATCGCGCTGGATGCCAAGTTCGTTGTATCGACTCCGAATGGCGAACAAGTGGTCGACGCGGAAGATTACTTTGTCGGCCCTGATCTGGACATCACGCGCATGAATATTCTGCGTCCGGGATATTTGTTGACTGAAATTAGAATTCCGTCGACTTGGGCTAGCGCGGAGTTTTATTTCGAGAAAGTTCGCGATCGAAATGTCTGGGATTTTCCGCTGATGAATGTTGCATCGGCGATAAGGTCATCGGCAGACATGATCCAGAATATTCGGATCGCAGTGAATGCTGTCGCGGCGCGGCCACTGCGGTTGAAGATGGTGGAGGATGCCGTACGTGGCAAGCCACGCAACGCAGCCACCAGCGAAGCGGCGGGAAAGCTGGCAGTACAGGGAGCAGTCCCGTTGCAGTTCAACGCCTACAAAATCCCGCTCATGCGAAATCTCGTGAAGCGAGCCATCAGCGGAGTGCAGGAGGCGGCATGGGCATCCTAGAGTGGGCGACGAGTCCGTTAGGACAAAGAATCCCGATCCACATTGCTTGGTTCCTGATCTGGGTCGCGCTAATTGCCGGACTAGTTTTTCTGATCGTGCATGCGATCTACGTCCGCTACTTCGCCCGAGAAATGGGGTTGGCTTCCGATCCCTCAACGGCAGAAACGCCCGAGTTGCCCCCGCGGATTCCGCGGCACTCCCTGGCCGCCAGATTGTTTCACTGGATTATGGCAGCGGCGATGTTTGGGTTACTGTTCACCGCATTCCTCCCCAAAGTTGGAGTTCAGTTCAATTGGGTGACATATCACTGGATTGCAGGGACGGTGTTAACCATCTCAATCCTGTTTCACATTGTTCACGCTACTTTTTACTTAGATTTCTGGTCGATCTGGCCAGACCGATCCGACCTCGAAGACGCCAGGAAACGCTTCCAGCGTTTCATCGGAAAACGGGCGGAATCGCCGCGAAAATTTGCCAAATATCCGTTGGAAAACAAGCTCTATCATGGCGTAGTGATGTTGAGCGGCTTGGCAGTGATCGTCACGGGTGTATGCATGATGTTTCGGGTGCGCACCGTCTTTTTTCCGCGCAATCCTTATCTATTCAGCGACATGACGTGGGGCATGATGTATGTGTTCCATGGCCTGGCGGGCGTGGGGCTGATCACCCTGACGATCGTTCACGTCTATTTTGCCGTCCGGCCAGAGAAACTGCCGATCACTCGGTCGATGATTGTGGGCTCCATGAGCCGCGAGTTTTATTTGAAGGAGCATGACCCGACGCGGTGGGTGATCGAAGGTTTGTCTCACCCCAGGAGTACAGCGGATGGCGATTGATTTTCTCGAGCGCTGTGAAATCGTCGAAGAGTGTTACGAGTTCCTCTTGGGCTACGCGGCACAGGGCTTGCAAAGCGATGAAGGTAGTTCTGCAGGTCGTGAGGTTCGAAACCATCTCGAGCAAGCGCGTGAAGCGCTGATCGGATTGCCTGAAAGCTGTCGAAAATCGATTCATGATCATCGGCTCGAACCATCTGGGAAGTATGAAGCATTCTGTTGCACGTTAGAGCGCGATGGAAACGACTCTCTGGTAGCGCTCGAACTCGTGCTCGCGCAACCTGCGATTAGTTCTCAGTTGATTGACAATCTTAATGCTTCAAGCCATCTGCGTGCTCTACTGACAGATCTGTTCCTTTTTAGCGAAATATTGCGGACACGTGTCAAAGTCACCGTGACCGTCGAAGGGCACTAAGATCCAACGTTGGCCCGGTTGCGAACTGGACTCATATCGTCACGAAATCTCATCGAAGCCGACTGGAACGAAGCCCTGTTGCGGGCGCGACGGCAAGAGCTACGACGCCCGCCACGGGGTGGTTCATACACGGAGGAACCCTCCCAGCCTTGGAAGTTGGCGACAGGGATCGTTTGTCTATTTGTTCGGACTTACCACGGCCACCTTGTTCACTCCGCTGCAAGCTAGATATAGCTGCCCGTCGGGAGTCGCCACATGTTCCGCACCACACCACCCCCGGACGGGATCGTCTTCGTACTGAAGGTCTCCGATTGAGGATCGAAGCGAACCACGGCGTTCGGCTTCACACCCGACTCGCTATACCAGACCTTGCCATCGTTGGTGATCGCAATTCCATATGGTTCCGACTGAGCACCCCCCGGTGACGGCCACTCCTTCAAAAGCCTTCCGCTGGACGGATCGAAATGTCCCAAATATCCACGCGCGAAATCGGTGTAATAGATCGTGCCATCCGGCGCCAGTGCGATCCGGCGCGGGCGCGTACCTGCCGCCGGCAATGTGTACTCACTGATTCTCATCGTGCTTGGGTCAATTCTGCCCAACTTGTTCGTGCCGAATTCGCAGAAGATGGGAATGTTGTTCGGCAAAATCACTATGCCGTAGGGCACAGCGTGTGGCGTAGGCGACGTGACGAGGGCCGTCTTGCCCGTTTTCGGATCCAGGCGCCCGATGTAGTTGGTCTCCTGGTTGGTGAACCACAGAATGCCATTGTGATCGAATACTGGCGTGTGTGGATCAATCTCTTCGCCAGCGGGAGGACGATATTCGGCGATCTCGCCATTCCTCGGGTTGAGCTTGCCGACATAACCTCCGGAGATGGCGGTGAACCAGATATTGCCGTCTTGGTCAGCGACCAGACCGTGCGGACCGGAGTTCGGAGTCTTCAAGGGATACTCCTTGAATTGCCCAGTCTTCGGATCAAGCCGACCGAGCTTGTTTGCTCCCTGTCCGGTGTACCAAAGCGAGCCGTCTGGTGCGAGCGCGGGATCACTGCGGCCGCGATTTCGGGGTCGGCACCTCGAACTCTCGGATCTGTACGTCCAGCGTTCCCACGTTTGTGGAAGCCGCAAGTGCAGCTAACGTGAAGAGGCACAGCTGGTGCAGAAACATGAACCCACTCCTTGGCCGAAAATTGTAGTCGCTCGTGGGCGTCCCTGCCTAGTTTCGACCCACAGACGATTCTGACAAGCAGCTGCGACCTCGTTGATCATCGCTGGCGTGAAACGTATCCTGTACATAGACTTCAGCAACTCGGGCGTTAGTCGACTCGGAGAATGCCGTCGAGAAACATTAGACCTGTATCGGAATCGAACCGGCGCGATGGTTTCGGTTAGCTTGGACCTGAGCGTTCACTTTCGATACAGCCGTTTGAAGGAAGCCGCTTCAGTTGAGAAGATAGAGTCTGCCTCCGCAGGGCAGGAGCGGGGCTCCGTGGTTTCGGAGATTGCGGTTTGCGACTAGCGGAAAGGAGTGTCGGGCGATTGAGCGGAATCCAGAGCGAGCGCGGCGATGGTGAAGGTGGCGACCAAAAATCGGGGCGCACAACGGTCTCGATGTCCCCACAGGTCTTTCGACGATTTGGACGCTGCAGGTTTGGGCTGAGGGCATTTACGTGGCTTGGGCCGACAGTCTTCGCGGTGGCTGCGGCTGGGCTGGTTGCAGATCAGAACCCGCCTCAGGTCCAGTCGCCCGCTCCGGCTCACGCGTCGACCGCTCTTGCACGCAACTCCGTTCCATTCGATAGCTTCGTGGACTCAGCCATCCAGCAGGAACGCCGTGTAATCAATCTGCTGCGCTACTACAAGCCGGTGGTCGAGACCTATATTCAGGAAGACCAGCCGGATTCTGAGAATCGGCTCTCTCCAAAGGCTGACGACTATTTCCTAAGCCGCCTGGATCTTACCGGGCAGGTGACGGTGCAGAAATTTAGTTCGGCGGAGGGGGAGGGGAAGAAGGTGGCGAAGAGTCCGCAGGAGTTGACCGAGGAAGATTTTGCGCTGGCGCTGTTCCCGGACAAGGATCATTTCGACCGCCAAAACTACACTTTCGAATTTGTCCGCTGGGAGGTTCTTGGGGAAGTGCGCTGCGCCGTCATCGACATAAAGCCGCATGAGAATTCGGGTAACCGTGGGTTGGTGGCGCGAATCTGGGTGGAGGATCAGGACTTCAACATTGTCCGTTTCAGCGGATCGTACACATCGAAGGCATTTGGCAAACGGGCGTTTCACTTCGACAGCTGGCGGCTGAACACGATAACCATGATGTGGATGCCGGCCTACGTTTACACCGAAGATTCGCAAGGGCGCGATCCCGCAAGCCGGGCATGGCTGAAATCTCAAACTCGCATCTGGGGATACGACTTGGAACAAGCGGGGGACCATCGGGAATTTGCCAAACCTCTGACCGATAACCCAATGTGGGCAGATCCCAAGCGGCACGAAGCTTCGCAGAATCTGAGTCCCGAGTACTCGCTGGAGAAAACAACATATACCGTTGACGATGAGATAGTGGAGCGGTTGCAAGTTGCCGGGCTGATGGCGCCGGACGGCGAGGTCGACAGCATCTTGCAGAAGGTGGTCAACAATCTGTTGATCACGAATAGGCTCGACATTCCTGCGGTGCGCTGCCGCGTGTTGCTCACCACGCCCCTGGAGTCGTTCGTGGTTGGCCGAACCATCGTGGTGAGCCGCGGTCTTCTGGACGTGCTGCCGGATGAGGCAGCACTGGCCGGTGTGCTCGCGCACGAATTGGCCCACATCATCCTGAGTCACTCTCTGGGCGCGCAATACTTGTCGGAATTTAATTTACCCTTCTCGGATCTGGAGGTCTTTTCCAAATTCAACTTCCGCTTCGATCCCGCCCAGGAGGCCGATGCTGACAAAAAGAGTCTGGTGCTGATCGCGAACTCACCGTACAAAGACACCACGAGTCTGGCACTTTTTTTGAAGGCTGTCGAACTTCGTTCTGCGCAGTTGCCGAAACTGCTGCGCGGGCGACTCAGCAACGATTTCGCCAGCAGTCACCTGGCCGCTATTCAGGGCTTGGCCAACTCTGCCAAGCGGGCGCAAATGTATCGGACGGATCAACTGGCTGCCTCGCCTCTTGGCTCCCGCATTAAGGTCGATCCGTGGTCGGACCGGATTGAGATGCTGAAGGCCGCACCGGCGCCTCCCCCCTCGGCAGCCGAGAAGATACCGTTCGAGGTATCGCCATTTTTCCCTCATCTCAAGCGGCTGGAAGAGAAGCCCTAACTGGAGTGGGAGAGCTAGTGACTTTGTGCAAAATTAGACCCTGTGCGCCCGTCGCACAACCGATCACGCGATTTTGGTTGCCAGAGTTGGCCCCTCCAGAATCGATCAGGCGGATCAATCTGCCCAAAATTCCCCACTCCGTTACCTTTGGATCGATCTGAATCTAAGAGGTCACTGGACCAGAGTTCGAGCTGCCCGAAAACAGATGTTTCAGGGCAGATCCCGTGGCACGCAGTACGCCCACCGTGATGACCTAACCAAAAAGATTTCGGGGTTTCGGCCTAACCGACAGTTTACCGGCCAATCTTCTGTAGCCATGGCAGTGAGAGTTATCCTTCTGTAGCTGAGATCGAGCAGGAAGGAGAAAGGCTCTCTTCTGAGCGCAGATCCTAGCCAGATTCCGCTCAGTGA